>KB223763.1_pt114 | contig 84036 bp, 106 predicted proteins | sample 524768 | NCBI WGS metagenome assembly AMQJ01 (sample SAMN00998488, study PRJNA167727) | sediment metagenome | isolation source: subsurface aquifer sediment | place: USA: Rifle, Colorado | collected Aug-2009
ATCGAAGTCGAGGATGACGAAGCGGTCGAGCCATGAACGACTCTTAACTCTTTGACTCTTCAGGAACCTCAGGACTTATGGCGGACGGGCAGTGTTTATCTTTTTGGCAGCAGGGTTGATGATGCTCAAAAGGGCGGGGATATTGACTTATATATAGATACCCCTATGGCTTTTTGGGTTTTTGTATTAAATAGTGAGAGCAATTGGTGTCATCGAGTACTCGCCATAGAAGAAAGTAAGCAGGAGTGCGCGGCTGGCAGCCAGCGGATTGGTCTTGCACAGATAAACTGATCAAAAAAACAAGGATAGGTCAAATTTCTTGATCTGTGTCACAGCTTGCTAAGTGAGAAACAGGTATAATGAGCGCCGATTTTAAAGAGAAACGAGGAGGAAGGGAAGAGAATGAAAAAAGCAGCAGCATGGATGGTAATGTTGGGATGCGTGAGCCAGGCCATGGCCGGAGGAGATATCGGCACGGAGATAGAGCCGCAGATTGCGGTGCCTGTGACGGCGGAACCTGCAGGCAAAAGCGGTTTTTACGCAGGGCTTGGAGTAGGGTCTCAAAGAACCTATTCGGTTGATTCGGCTTTTTTTGACGACGCAAAAACACAAGATGAAACCGTGGGCGTAATAGGCCTGCTGGGATATCAGTTTAACGACTATCTGGCAGCAGAAGGCAGGATTGGCAAGAGTATTGCGTATGAAGACTATGCGGATGTGCTGAGCTACAGTCTCTTTTTGAAACCCCAATACCCCATCACCGAATCGATCAGGGTCTATGCGCTTTTGGGTATAGGAGGCGTGCAGGTAGAGGGTGAAAACGGAGATACTCCCGCCCATGCCGACAAAATAGGCAAAGAGATCCTTGATGAAACCGGTTTTCAGTGGGGGATCGGCGGAAGCTATGCCTTCACGGAAAACATTTCACTTTTTGCTGACTATACCTCTTTGGCAAAAGATGCCGATATCAGCTCTACCCTTTATGGGTATGATGCGGCCACCTACAGCGAACTCAGCAGCGATGCCATTACTGCAGGCGTAACTTATCAGTTTTAACTTTTTTTGCATAACTTTTTGGATACGCCGTATGCCTGTTTGGGGGGATATGGCGAAGGAGATAAATGAACACGCACCCGGTACAGATCAACGAAGACGAGATAGATCTCAAAGAACTTTTTAGGACACTGGTCCGCCACAAAAAAAAGATCATTTTTTTTACGCTGCTGTTTAGTATCGTCTCGGCCGCAGCGGCCTACTTTATGCCCAATGTCTACTCTGCCTCTTCGACGGTAGAAATCGGCGCAGATGACAGAGGCATTGCTTCGCAGCAGGATATCCTTGCGATGGCGATGGCACCGGGAGCTCTCACTCCGGATACGGAAATAGAGATCATCAAATCACGTTTCGTCGTTGCTGATGCGCTTGAGAAGGTTGATTTTGCACACCGGTACTACCAAACTGTGAAAATGAAAGAGGCCGAACTGTACAAAGATGCGCCTTTTGAGGTCGAGCTTGAGAGGGGATTTGGCGTCTCTTTTGTATTTTCTCCTGCAGGCAAGACACGCTATCGTCTCCAGGCAAAAGGGGTCGATGACCAAACCCGTGAAGAGTGGGAGATCGACAAGGTTTATGATTTTGCACAGAAGGCAGAGGAGGCGCATTTTGCGTTTACGCTTTCGCTTAAAGAGGGGATAGAGGGGCTTGAAGAGGGTTCGTACCGATTTGAGGTACTTGATCCAAGAGAGGCGATGGAGAAAGCGCAGGAAAAAGTCACTGTGAGCCAAAAAGGCAAGAACAGTGCCATTTTGCAAATCAGCGCTGAAGACAATGTTCCGTTGCGTGCCAAAGAGTTTGTCAATGCCTTGGCTGAGGCGTATATCGACCAAAGCGTTCAGCGCAAGACACTTGAAGCGACGATGACGCTGGAGTTCATCGATGAACAGCTTGAACGGATCAATGACAACCTTCAGGCTTCTGCTGTCAATTTGGAAAATTTCAAAAAAGAGATCAATATGGTTGATCTTGGCACAAAAGCAGAGGGCGTAGCGGAAAAGATGAGCGAGTATGAGAGCAGGCTCGCCGAAGTGGCGATGGAAGAGAAGATGCTTGCTTCGCTCTATGCGCAGGTGCAAAAAGGCAGAAACCTTGAAATGCTCTCAGGTGCAGGGCTCAATCTGGAAAACACCGGAGTGCCTGAACTGATCAAAGAGCTTCAAGATGCGCTGCTCAAACAAAAGCTTCTGCTTGAGGACTATACGCCGCAGCATCCTGAAGTGCTTAAGCTGACCCGCAGCATCGCGCAGCTCAAAAATGTCATCTCCAGCACGATCAGAACGCTCAAAGAACGGGTGGCATCGCGCAAACAGCTTCTTGTCAAGACGATCGGGGAGTATGAAGCACTTTTGCAAACGCTTCCTGAAGAGGAGCGGGTTCTAGGGGAGCTTCAAAGAAAATTTTTGGTCAATGAGAAGATCTACTCCTATCTGCTTGAAAAGCGTGCAGCCACTGCAATCGCCAAAGCGTCAACGGTCAGCAAAAACAGGATCCTCGATACGGCGCTTGTGCCTGATGAAAAAGAGCCGATCAAACCCAAACGAAAATTGATTGTTTTGGTCGGGTTGATCCTGGGATTGGTCTTTGGAATAGTTGTGGCTTTTGTGAGCGAGTTTTTGGATGACCGCATTAAAGAAGAAGAGGATGTCAGGAAAGGATCGCCTCTTCCGCTGGTAGGGATGATACCGTCCATCAAAGAAGGCGGCGGCAAGGTCAAGGTGCTGGAGTCTCCCAAATCCATCATAAGCGAAGCCTTTAGGTCACTAAGAACCAATCTGCAGTTTATGGCTTTGCAGGAGGGTCCTGTGCTGATAACGATCACCTCCACCGTCGGCGGAGAGGGTAAAACGACCATAGGCAGCAACCTGGGTGCGATCATCAGCCTCACAGGCAAGCGTACGATCATCCTCAATCTGGATATGCGAAAACCCGTTTTGCACACAAGGTTTGATCTGCCAAACAATCAGGGGATCAGCTCGGTGCTCGCAGGCAAGGCGGACTTGGAGAGTGTGATTTTGCCCACGGCCAGTGAAAATCTTGATATCATCTCTTCGGGTCCCGTCCCTCCCAATCCGAGTGAGCTGATCGGGAGCAAGAAGATGGCTGAAGTGATCGAGAAACTTAAGGCGGTCTATGATGTGATCATCCTTGATACCCCTCCTGTGGGTTTGGTGACTGATGCGATGGCGCTGATGAAGATCTCTGATATTTCTTTGTATGTTTTGCGCGCCGGATACTCCAAAAAAGCATTTTTGCAGGATATGAATCGTATGGCACAAGAGCATGAGATCAAAAGTTTGGGCCTGGTGCTCAATGATCTCAAAGCCGGCCGCTCCGGTTATGGATATGGTTATGGATACGGTTATGGATATTATGAAGAAGACAAAAAATGATCCCCTCTTTTTTTAAAAAGAGAAAAGCAGGCAAGCCTGTGACTGCAGTGAGGGTGGATGTGCATTCTCATCTGATCCCCGGGATCGATGACGGAGCTCAAAATATGCAGGAGAGTCTTGCGCTGCTTGGGGCGATGCAATCTTTGGGATACGAAAAGGTGATCACCACACCCCATGTGATGGCAGATGCATACGGCAACACCAAGGAGTCCATTCAAAAAGGGCTCGGTTTGCTCCAAAAAGAGGCGCAAAAAAGCGGTTTGACGATCCAGATTGAGGCTGCAGCGGAGTATTATCTGGATGAGGGGCTGCTTTCGCTGATAGAAAAAGATGAGCTGCTTTTGGTGGGGGGAGAGTATCTGCTTTTTGAAACTTCCTATACCCACCGCCCCAACGGGCTGGAGCGCGTGATCTTTGAAATCCTTGCCGCAGGATACAAGCCTTTGCTTGCACACCCTGAGCGCTATCGCTATATCCAAGAGCCGCATGAAGAGTATAGCAGGCTTAAGGCATTGGGTGTTTTTTTTCAGCTCAATATCAATTCGCTGGGCGGCTACTATGGCAAAGGCGCCAAGAAGGCAGCAGAATTTTTATGCAAAGAGGGCATGGTGGATTTTTTGGGGAGTGATGCGCATCATCAAAAACACACAGATTTTTTGGAGAAGGTATTTGCGACGCAAGCGTATGCGCAGCTGTGGAAAAACAATACCATCCTCAATGAAAGTCTTAGATAAGCGCACCATAGTATCACAGCAAAGGAGAGAAGAATGATCATAAAACATGTAGGCGCAGGGGTACTTCTCATGCTGTTGATAGCAGGATGCACGGTAAAATCTGAGTATCGGCTGCTTCAAACCAAGAATGATATTGCCGCAGAAGAGCTCCTTTTGGATCCGATCTTTGAGTATCGCATCCTTCCCCAGGACCGGCTGAAAGTATCGTTGTATAAAAATCCCGAACAAGCCTCGGTCGGAACTTTCAATGAGCTGGGCCAACACATGAACAACGAAGGAATCCTTGTCAATGCGCAAGGATATATCACTCTGCCGCTGGTAAACAAGATCAAGGTTTCAGGTTTGACTCAGACCCAGGCAGCAGACCGTATCACGCAGCACTACAAAAAGTATTTGAAAAATCCTTCGGTTTATCTCGAGGTGATCAATAAGCGCGTGTATGTGTTGGGCGAAGTGAAAAAACCGGGCGCTGTGGCTGTGGACAAGGAGAAGATGACGCTTCTTGAAGCGATCGCATTTGCTGAAGATATGACAGATTCTGCGATGCGAAGCAATGTCGTCGTGATCAGCCATACCGATCAAAATCAAATGGTTATGAGACAAGTGGACCTTACGAATTTTGATACATTGCATGCTGCCAACTTGATAGTGAAGCCCAACGATATCATCTATGTCCAGCCAAACAACTGGAAGCAGTTTAAAGTAGTTGCAACCGATACGACATCAATCTTTGAAACGGTAAGCAGAATCGCCTCACCGTTTGTGACCATTAAATATCTGACCGATTAAAGAGGATAATATGATTTTAGAATTTTTGCTCATTTTTATTGGGGCGTTGGTGATGATAGGTCTGGTGCGCAGCTATGCTCCAAAAATCGGCCTGATTGATATCCCAAACGACAGAAGCGCGCACACACGGCATACGCCAAGAGGTGCGGGAGTAGGATTTTACCTTAGCAGCGCATTGATCATTCCTTTGTTTCATTTTGATCTGATACTTGCGTACAAATGGACGTTTTTGGCAGTGTTTCTTGTCTTTGTCGTAGGCGTACTGGATGATCATCATGACACTTCGCCTAAAACGAAATTTATTGTGATCATTATCGGTGCATTTTTGCTTTCATTTGACCATATTATCATTGATAAATTGGGTACGGTTTTTGGCATACCGGTTAGTTTGGGGTGGTTCGCGCTGCCGTTTACTCTCTTTGCGGTCACAGGATTTACCAACGCGCTCAATCTTATCGACGGATTGGACGGGCTTGCTGCGACGATCAGTATCGTAATACTGGGCAGTTTTATGGCAGTAGGGTATCTCAATGAGGATATGTTTATGACGGTGATCGCCGGTTCGTTTATCGCTGCACTGGCGGCTTTTTTGGTGTTTAACTGGCATCCTGCGTCGATCTTTATGGGAGACAGCGGGTCTCTTACATTGGGATTTGTTATTTCGGTGCTGGCGATCAAGTCTTTGGCTTATATTCCCGTGGTGAGCGTTCTTTTTGTTGCGGCTTTGCCGATCTTGGACACGCTGGTGGTAATGATGCGGCGCAAACTCAACGGTCGCTCAATTTTTTCTGCCGATAAGTGTCACATTCATCATATATTGAAACGATTTTTTGAAAAAAATATCCGAAAGACGGTACTTTGTTTGGGAGCGCTTCAGTTGCTCTATTCATTTTTGGGTTTACAGATAGACAAGGGAGCCGACGAAGGGTTTTTGCTGATACTTTTTGTGCTCAATGTGATAGTTGTTTATTTCTTGTTGGGCAGGATGGTCAAAAAACAACAGTGCAACTGCTAAAAGTGCAGTGATGGATAGCAAACACAATCTCTGTGCTTACCTGAGGCTTAGCTGACGGCAGGACAGGGATCACCGGAAAGCTTCAAGCGGGCAAATAGTATGCTGCGCCAATCAAGAGTATCGTGATGCTTAGCCAAAGGATAGGAATAATTCTGTACTTAAGCCGGACTTCTTTTAGTCCCATAAAATGATCGATCACCAATAGTGCTTTTATGAACGTGCTTATAAGTAAAATACCGACAAGAAATACATTGATGTGCTTTAAATAGCCCAGCAAAAAAGCGAAGACAGTAAGTACAGCCAAGACAATCCAGACAAATTCTAGGGTTTTTTTCATGGTACAGCCCTTATCGTATGATGTAAATAAGCGGAAAAAGTACGATCCACAGCAGATCCACCATGTGCCAGTATGATGCGCCTGTCTCCATGCCTTTATGATCGTTCTGGGTGTAGCCCTGCGTTTTGGTCTTTTGGTAAATGACACACAGGATAAACGAGCCTAAAAGCACATGCATGAAATGAAATACTGTCAGCATGATATAAAACATAAAAAATTTATTGGTGCTCAGCGTGATGCCCTGTCCGAACACATGGATAAAATCAAGCAGCTTGACCGCTAAAAATCCGCCTGCAGAGATGATGGCGAACAAAAGCCATCGTGCTGCGGCACGGCTTGTTTCCTTGATGCTTTCATCGGTCATGTGCTTGATGCTTTGCACAGCTTTGGCAACAAAATAGCTGCTGGTGATCAAGATCAGGGTATTAATAAAACCCGATATTTGATCGAGCTGCAGCTGGGAGGCGTTGAACATCTCGATGTTGGATCTCCTTGAGAAGGCAAAACCCAAAAAGAGCAGTGCAAACGTCAACAGCTCAACATAGATAATGATCCAAATCGCAAAATCCCCGGGCGGATAGGGTGCTTTGGCGGTGAGCATTTTAGTCATGGGCATCCTTTTGAAAATGCAAAGCAATCAGCTTCTCGAGTACTTCCAAAACATCATCTTCATCGCTGAGCGACTCGACGACGGAATGCATGCAGGCCTGGTAGGGATCAAATCCTTTTGTGATCAATTTTGCCGCATAGATCAGCAGCCGTGTCGATACGACCTCTTGAATATCGCTGTCGCTTAGCTTGCGGATTTCATTGGCGATGTTGACCAGTTTTTGCGCCGTATCTTGATCTGCGCCGCTTTCTTGGATGATAATCTCTTTTTCGATATCGGGTTTAGGATAGTGGAAAGTAAGCGAGATAAATCTTTGTTTGGTACTGGGTTTCATCCCTTTAAGCACATTTTGATACCCCGGGTTGTAAGAGATCGCCAGCATAAAATCCGGATGCGCTTCTATCAGTTCGCCCGTCCTGTCGATCGGCAAAACCCTGCGGTAGTCTGCCAGAGAATGCAAAACAACGGTGGTATCTTTTCTGGCTTCGATAATCTCATCAAGATAGCAAATGCCGCCGTTTCTAACTGCTTTGGTAAGCGGCCCGTCTTGCCAATAGGTACCGTTCTCGTCTATGAGGTGGCGTCCTACCAAATCGGCTGCACTCAGATCGTCATGGCATACCACCGTATAAACCTCCCGCCCCAGTTCTTCGCCCATCGCTTCGATAAATCGTGTTTTTCCGCAGCCTGTGGGGCCTTTGATCAAAACGGGAAGATTCAATTGCGCTGCGGCTTTAAAAAGTTCCACTTCGTTTGATTGCGGCAAATAGTAGGTTTTTGACATCGTATTCCTTTTTTATTTTGTTAGATTGATATAAACTTCGGTCAGTATTTTGGGCAGTTTCTGCCCGTCTCTTACCACCGCATAGCCGTTTTTTCCAAAAAGATAGCCCAGATACTCTTTTGCGTCCAGGTCGACCGTGATGCAAAAAGGGGTAATGCCTTTTTGTCTGGCCTCTTCGATCGCTTTTTTGGTATCTTCGATGCCGTAGCGGCCATCATACCTGTCTTCGTCGTTGGGTTTGCCGTCGCTGATGATGAGCAGCAGCTTGTTAAGGCTTTTTTGGCTGTCTAAAATTTTGGTTGATTCGCGTATGGCTGCACCCAGCCTGGTATAGTACTGGGGGCGAATGCTGTCTATCCGGCCGCGAGTGAGATCAGAATATTTCTCTTTAAAATTTTTAATGATATGAAAATAAACCCTTTTGTTTTGGCGTGATGAAAAAGAGTAGATGGCAAATTTGTCCTGAAGTTTTTCCAATGCTTCCGAAAAAACCATGAGGGCGTCTTTGATCACGTCGATGATGCGCACTTCTTGGGTGATGCCTGCTTCGGTTGAGAGCGAAATATCGGCCAAAATCAGCGTAGCCATATCACGGGTCTTTTTCTCATATGCGGTAAAAAACTTTTGATGGTGCAAAGACTTGTTTTGATGGCCTTTGTACTCGATCCATGCGTCAAGATTGATATCATCCCCGTAGGGAAGACGGGTGTTTTTTACTTTGTCTATCTCAAGCAGGTCCAGTTCGCTTTGGATTTTTTTTACCGTTTTGTTCAATCTTTTTGGCAGCTCTATGGGGGTGACATTGATGACGATTTGCGGTTTGATGCGTACATAGTTTTTGAGATACGCTTTTTTTCTGTAATCCCACTCGTCGATCAAATGTCCTTTTCCAAGAGGGTAGATTTCCGTGATATTGGGTTGCAAATCCAAATCCATTTTGATACGCGCAGAGAGATTTGCCTGTTTTTTCCCCAGCGTGATCTCATCCAGATCCTCGGCGTGGTAAAGCGCGTTTTCATCAAAGCTGTCATCTTCGCATCTGTCTACATTGACCTGTTCGAAAATGCTCATCAGGGATTCGGGCAAAAAGGCTAAAAACCCGTCGGTTTCATGTTTGTCGTCAAGCTGGTTGGTCTGTTTTTTCATCTTGAGGGTATCGGTTTTGTTTTTGTTTTGATCCCTTTGAAGCTCTTCTTCCTCTTCGTTTGAGCGGTCTGTTTTATTTTTGGATAATGCAGAGGGATAGATCCAGACAGGATTGGGATAATCGCTTGCAAATGCTTTATAGTTGTCTAAAGTATTGGTAAACGATAATTGTTCAAAGCGGCTGCTAAGATAATCGGTTGCTTTGTCGTAAAATCTTCTAAATCCCGCATAGGTATCGATCAGGCTTGCTGCTGCAGCATTGTTTTGAGAGGCAAGTGTTTCGGCGGTGATGTCTGCCGGGACTTTTGCGGCCAGGGCTACGAGCCAATAGTAGAGCATTTCATTTTGCTCTTTTGTATCAAAATAGGCAAACGAAGGGGGCAGATAGACTGCTTTGTCGTCTTGCCACGCTAAAAAAAACTCTTTTCCTGAAAATGAAATCTTTTGCAGGAGCGTTCTTGAGGTACTGACATATCTTTTGTCTGTGATTTGCAGATTTTTGCCTTTATCACCGCCCAAAAGGCGGTAAAAAAGATTCAATGATTTGCTAAGATCGGCAAAGTAAACCCTTTCTTCTTCGTGAAATTTGTTTACTTTTTTGTTGAGATAGCTATCCCAAACTTTGCCGATACTCTCTTCAAACTCAAGATAATAATGCAGCATTATGCGTTGTATCCTACTGCTTGGCCGGCTTCTTCTTTGACAAAGAAGCTGGCAAAATAAGTGAAAAGCCCGGCAAAAACCAATAGGCCAAACCCTGCACGAACCATATAAATGCCCGCGATGGACTCTTGAGATTCCATAAAGCCTATCAGTTCAGTTCCGACTCTTTGATCCAAGATCTGAACGATACCCGCAGCAGAAAGCGCCAGCGTAAGACCCATCATGCCGACATTCATCATCCAAAAAGATGCCAATTCCAAGTTCTGTGCTTTTTGAGAGTTGCCTTGCGGGCGTCCTCTCAAGATAGGCATCGCATAAGAAACCATCGTAAATATGATCATCACATAAGCCCCGTAAAAAGAGAGGTGGCCGTGTGCTGCGGTAAGCTGTGTACCGTGCGTAAACATGTTAACCGGCGCAAGCGTATGGATGAATCCCCACACTCCGGCACCTAAAAATGCCATAACCGCCGTTCCTTTTGCCCAAGTAAGCGCAATTTTGTTGCCGTGTTGGATCTTTCTCTCTCTTGTCATCGTATAGGCAAACAAGATCATCAGGAAAAACGGCAAAGGCTCAACGGCAGATGCGATAGATCCGATCCATAGCCAGTATTCAGGCGCACCCATATAGAAAAAGTGGTGTCCGGTTCCCAGGATTCCTGAAAGCATTGTCATCGCAATGATCAAATAGAGCCATTTATCGATATGTTCTCTGTCAACCCCTGTTACTTTGATAAGCACGAAAGCCAAGATGGCGCCAAGGATAAGTTCCCATGTAGCTTCTACCCATAGGTGCACCGTAAACCACCAGAAAAATTTATCCATAATAAGATTATGAGGTACATAAAAAGCAAACAGAAAAAATACCGCAAGCCCTACCAGGCCTGTGATCAAGACAGTCGTGATAACGGTTTTTCTTCCCTTGATTACGGTCATAATGACATTAAGTATGTACGATACAACTACCAATACAATCCCAAGCTTAGTCGGCAAAGGCTGCTCTAAAAACTCTCGACCCATTGTCGGCAAAAGGTTGTTAAAGGTCAGTTCCGTAAGCTGGGCATACGGTACAAACAGATACCCAAAGATTGTCGCAACACCGGCTGCTGCAAATACCCAAAACGTAATAATCGCCAATTTTGGGCTCCAAAGTTCCGTTTCCGTTTCTTCAGGGATCAGATAATAGGTTGCGCCCATAAAGCCAAACAGAAGCAGTACGATAAGCAAATTGGTATGTACCATTCTCAAAACGTTAAACGGGATCAGCGGGAACAAAAAGTCGCCGTACAAATACTGAATAGCCATAAGCAAGCCAAACAATATTTCTCCGGCCAAAAGAATCAATGCAAAAATAAAATAAGGCTTTGCTACCATTTGTGAACTATATTTCATATCGTCTCCTATCCTTCAATTGTAGGTGGCCAGTCATTGGCATTTACTTTTGATGTCCAAATCAAGAAATCAGACAGGTTGTCAACCTCTTCCTTGGTCAAATTAAATTGCGGCATCTTTCTTCTGTTTGGCGTATCGAGCGGCTGAGCAGCCATCCAGCCTTGCATATATGATTTAAATGCACCCTCGTCAGATGCTCCTCTTCTTTGAAACACGTTCATAAGTTCAGGTGCATAATACGCCCCCTCCCCGACAATCGTATGACACCCAACACAGTTGTTGTCCTCCCAAAGTTTTTTACCCGCTACGACAGATGCTGTCATATTGACCTCATTTGATCGATGCGGTATTTGCTTTACAGTGTCAAGAGTAAGGGCAAGAAATATCAACAGGGCGAAAGTGCCGCCGCCGTAATAGATATTTTTTGCCATACTTTTCGTGATACGTTCAGTCATAGGCAATCCTTTTTTATATTCTACCTTGAAGTAGTAATTCGAATAATAGCGAAGATATTTTAATTCTACCTTTAAGTAGTATATAAAAAATCAACAAATTTTGATAAATACCACCTTTAAGTAGTAATTGAATAAATTTGCACTACAATACTATAATATACGATAATACACTTAGTGTATAAAACATAAACCTAAAGGATTTGAATGCAATTGAGTGCTACATCACAATATGCTATAAGAATTTTAGTTTATATGGCAGGCCAAAAAGACCCCCATTCTCTCAATGCCGCCGAATTAGCCGAAACATTACTTATACCCTATAAGTTTCTTGCCAAGATCATGACGTCGCTTGTAAAGGTGGGCCTGGTAGAATCTATCAGAGGAAAAGAGGGCGGATATAAACTGAAAAAGAAAGCTTCGGAGATCATGGTGGGCGATATTTTGGATGCATTTCATGAATCCATAAAGGATGAACAATGCATACTGGGTATAGGATTTTGTAACGGTTTGTGCAAATGTGCTCTCCATGATCAATGGATGGAGCCAAAATTTTTGCTGCAAAAAATGTTTAGAGAGTCAAGTTTGGAAGATATCGCCGGACGCGGGTGCAAAAGATAGTGTATGCATCAAGACGATGCATGACCGCTATCTTTTTGCCTGCCCGGAAAGTTCGGCTTTGCATATACCCAATGAAAAATCATTATACTTCGCTTGTTGCTGCGCATCAAACTATTTATCTAGGCTCTAGACAGAATTTTTTCTATAGACTCTTTTTTTAAGCGGGCATAATCTTTGCAATATTGCTCACTCTCCATCTCGCAGGCTTTGCCGTAATACTCTAAAGCCTGTTGTTTGCTTTGCTTGACCCCTTTGCCGTCTTCGTACATGATCCCAAGGTTGGAACATCCTGCAGGGTTTCCGCCATCGCATGCTTTTTGGTAAAATTTTGCTGCTTTGAAACTATCCTGCTTGACCCCTTTGCCAAAGTCATACATAATGCCAAGATTAGAGTATGCTGTGGCATCCCCGCTGCTAGATGCTTTTTTAAAGAGTTGGGCTGCTTTTGAATTGTCTTGTTCTACTCCCTTGCCAAGCCGATACATAATCCCAAGATCGGAACATCCTTGCGCTTCTCCGTTATCGCACGCTTTTTGAAGAAGCTCTATCTTTGTTTGATAATCTTGTGCACTGTATGTTTTTTTTATCTCTCCTGAGTTGTTGCCAAAACAAAAGCCAAGCAGTAAAGCAACCAATCCTATTTCTCTCAATTTTATTCTCCTTTTTATTGTTGATAAACCCTCTGGGCAATGAAGCCATAGAGTCGCTGCAATTATCATAAATGCTTGAATCAAGATCAAGCGTTTATGATTTAATCTTCATCTTTAATTATACACCAAATAGTGGTTATTTGCCAATAAATATGATGACTGCTTGTTCTGTTTGGATCACATTATATGACGCGTTTAAAACTTTTAACTATCAAAAAAATGACAAAAACCTCTACAGCAACAAGCAAGAAGTGTAAAAAATAAACCTCTTCTTTGGGATCGCTGATGCCCCAATACGCAAGCATCTTATAGAAAAGGTAAGATAGTCCCATACCCAAAAGATAGCCTAGTTGTTTGAGTGTATCCACCTGAGATAAAAGCGTGTCTTTTCCCAGCAAAAGCGTCTCAACTCTTACCAGATAACTTCCAAAGACAAAAGTAACTTGATAGCCCGCATAGATGACCAGTGCGGTTTGGTATGTATAGGGCTTGAAGAGAAAATAGCATATGGCCAAAAGCAAAATCCCTTCCACAAAAAGAGAAATCCTAAAAAACCATTTTGCAGTCAAGATCATATGGTAAAGTCTTGCCACCACCAGCATACCTATGGCAAGCACAACACCCCCCAAAGAATAAATGGAAGGTTCCAGGGGGGCATAGAGGATAAAAATAGTTCCTACGCTCAATCCCAAAAAAAGCGAGTTGAAAAACTTGTAGGGCAGGAACCAAAAAGGGATCAACGTATACATTAAAACAATGCCTTCTCTCTTTTGTGAAGCAGGGGAAGCACCCTGCTAAAAACGGTAGGATATTGTACCATAAGCTGCTCTGCCTTCAGCAGTATAATCATAAACAGACCGGTAGTCTTTATCAAAGATATTTTTGGCATGGATGGAAAGATCGGTATCTTTCGTAATAGGCGTGCTGAAATGAAGATGCCATAAGGTATAGTTTCCTGTTGATACTTCCGAAGCCGGCCAAGTATTGAAATTCATATCTTTTCTGTTGCCGATATATTGGGCTTCGATGCCGTAATGCATTTTAGAATCCGCATAATAGTCTACAGAAGCATTGAGTGTATCTTTGGGACGTCTGAAAAATTCACTGCCGTCATATTTTTCAAATGTAAAGAGATGGGTATAGTTGGCAGAGAATACTGCTCCGATATCCGGCAATCTATAGGTTGAACTGATTTCCAGCCCTTTAAATTTAGAGGCTCCTTCTACATTGTAGCAAATTGATTGATAGGTATCCGGATCAAAACTATAATCAAAACTATCTTCCGCCTTATGATCAAAATAAGTTATATTCAGCCACTCTTTGTAGCGTGCATAGATCTCATACCCTTTGGTATAGCTTGGTTTTAGAAGTGTGTCGGGCAAGGATGTGGCCATTTGGTAGGAACTTGGGGCATCATAGGCAGTATAGTAGTTGGCGCCTGTCACGAAACCGGGCATGGAGGGATGGTCATGTTTGATACCTATTTTATAGGTAGCTTTATTTTTAAATGTATCATAATCATCATATCTGAGATTGGTTTCGATCAGTGTTGTTTGATTGATAAGATAGGTATTGGATAAGAAAATGCCTTTATCAAGATAAGAACCGAATTTACTGTCAGAATTATAGGTATATGTACCATCGATATCTTTATATTCTAGACCTAAAATTGTTTTGTTTGCACCATATTCAAAGGTATTGAGCAAACTGTATTCTTTTATTTTTGCCCGATAATTTCCAATCGCACTGTCATATGCATCACGTTTGTAATCTCCTGTGCTTGCGTGTAAGTCGAGACGATAGTGTTCCTTTTTAAAACGGTAATCAGCCGCTAGATTTTTCTGGTCTGAATCGGCATGGCTATAGTCATCATTTGGATCTAAAAGGAAGTAATCATTGTAACCGTCATATTCGGCATTGGTTTTGATGCGATTGCAGTCAAGCATCAATGTGTTGTTTGGATCGAATCTATATCCCAGTTTGAGGTTGGTATTTTTGTTTTTATATCCGTCATCCTCGGCATCCCTCGGAGCGACAGCTGAAAATCCGTCGGTTTCAAGTACGGAAGCCAGAAGGTGTGCTGTCAGTTTCTCGTCTTTATAGCCGATATCTGCATCAACGCCCCTGGTCGCATATGAGCCGTAGGTCGCAGCCAAAGAACCGTGAACGCCATCTTTGGGTGTTTTGGTAATGATATTGATGACGCCTGCGCTGGCATTGGATCCCCAGATGCTGCTTTGTCCGCCTTTAACTATCTCAATCTGTTGAATATTTGCCGTAGTGAGGTTTTCTAAAAAAGCGCTTCCTTCAATAGTGCTTGGGTCGTTTAGGCGCATACCGTCTAAAAGTACCAGAGTCTGCCCGCTGTTCATTCCTCTGGTAAAAATTGAGGTCTGCTGTCCTAATCCTCCCGAATGTACTACGGAAATGCCTGCGATATGTTCGATCGCCTCGGCAACGCTTTGATAGCCTTTCTCTTTTATCTCTTCGGCGGTAATCACTTCAATGTTGGATGTCGTGTTCTCAATGGATTGTTCGGTTTTGTTTGATGATACGATGGTGATGGGTTCGAGTGTTTCGTCTGCAAGAAGATTGGCTGCAAGCAGAAGCGCAGGTATGAGGGATAGTTTAATTGTATTGCGATTCATGGTTTTCCTTATGTATTGAGGTATGAATGATTAAACATTTTTATCAACAGTTTTTCATAGGACTATTGTAAAAAATGCCGTTTATGCTGTAAAAAAATTAAAAAAAGACAAGGAATTTTTAGGAGGAGAAGTTTTATACTCTTGGTTCTCATAGGCAATTTGATGGTACTGATGATTGCTGTCAAGAGTACACAGCTTATGCAGCGTAGAGTACATCGCAATGATCGCTAATGAAAAGTACCGTCTGGTGTAGCCTCGAAGATGTTTCATGGAGCGGATTGTACACAAAGTTCGTTATAATTGTTCTTATTGAGAGATGCCAAAGGAGTGTTGTGACTTACAGGGAATGGTTTGAATCGCATGGTAAAAAACACAAGGCCGTAATGGAGAGGTTGCAACATTTGAGCGATGATGAAGTGATCGCTTATTTCAGGTTTGAAAATATGGTGCAAAAGGAGCCCGGGTTTTGTCCGCTATATCAAAAAAATAAAAAATGCCATGATTTGGAGCCGCTTAACTGTTATCTGTGCGCCTGCCCGAACTTTCGTTTTGACGATAACGGATTTTGCAAAAAAGAAGGCAAGACAGTTTATAGCTATTGTGCCATAGATTCAGCAGAAGGCGGTCTGTTTGTATCTAAGGACGCGATACACCAAGACTGCACAGGATGCAGTATTCCTCACCGGGAGGCTTATATTGAGCAGCATTTCAAGCGTGATTGGTTTGAGGTGATGGCCGATGTGTATAAAATTTCAAACTAAAAAAGTATAATTACCCCAAACAATATTGACAAAAAGAGAGGATATGACCATGCAGACAGTCGCATCAACAGATGAATTCAAAAAGTTAGTGGCGCAAGTGACGTCACAGGAGGGATATAAAGAGCCTATCGCATTTGGTATCGCCAGAGTCGACAGGGGGCAAAAAAATGCCGAGAAAATCCTTCAGGCCAATTTTGGAATGATCAACTGGAAAGAGAATTTTGGTTCTGCAGCTGTATGTATCAAGGCACTTCAAGAAGCAAAATGCGAAGTGGATTTTTCAGGGTCTGAATTTGTTGCAACGATCAATGACAGTTTTGTAGCCAATGCCATGGCCGCATTTGCTCCTTATTTGGATGAGGCGGCAGGCGACGCTCACAAAAATGTGCAAGTGATCAAAGCGTTGTCTGCCATGGAGGATATAGGCAAAAATTTCAGGATCGTTTTTTTGTTTGAAGATACCAATCCTGCAAGTGTTGAAGCAGTCTACTTGAAACTTTATGCGCTTTCCTTGGGCAAGGCAAAGCTTAGAAGTATCAATCTCAATGGAGCTTTTGGTATTTTAAGCAATGTGGCATGGGTGGGCAATACGCCATACGAACTTGAGTATTTAAGAGATCGCGAAATAGAGATGAAATTAAGCGGCATATTCCCTGTTGTAGATGCCGTGGATAAATTTCCAAGGTATTTGCAGCATGTCATCCCCGCCGAGAATACGCGTATCCTGGAAGCTTCCAAGGTAAGAATGGGTGCACAGCTTGCAGCAGGCACGACGGTAATGCCCGGAGCGTCCTATATCAATTTTAATGCGGGTACATTGGGGCCTGTAATGGTAGAAGGGCGCATCTCTTCCTCGGCAGTCGTAGGATCCGGTTCGGACGTAGGGGGGGGTGCCAGTATCCTCGGTGTGCTTTCAGGAACTGACGGCAATCCTATCAGTATCGGCGAAAATACTTTGCTTGGAGCCAATTCGGTGACAGGGATTCCGCTTGGAGACGGCTGCATCGTGGATGCGGGTATCACCATCTTAGCAGGAACAAAGATCAAAATTGCATCCGCGGAGCTCGAAAAGATAAAAGCAGCCAATCCTTCAGCCGGCCTTGAGACAAAAACCACCTTTAAAGGAAAAGAGCTTCAGGGGCTTAACGGCATTCATTTTAGACACGACTCTTTAACAGGTGAGATTGTCGCCAGAAGAAGCACGAGAGAAGTGAAACTTAATGCGGATTTGCATTAAGATAAAGGGCAATGGGTGAACGAAGAGGAACTTCTCAAAAAAGTGACGCTGCTGGGCATTTTGAAAAAAAAGCCTGACGAGACGCTTAATGATGTGATGCTGATGCTTGTTGATACGGGCATGTACACTCTCAAAGAAGCAAAACAGGTTTTTAAAGAACTTAAAGCTCAGATGTATCTCCTGGATGGTCAGCTGACATTAAAAGGTATTACTGCGGCAAAAGCTGCAGAATTGGAGTTTAAACAATAACATGCGTGTAGATAAATGGTTAAGTGCAGTCAATGTGGTCAAACGACGTACGGTAGCTACGGATATGCTTAAAAGCGGTGTGGTGTATGTTAATGGCATGCAGGCCAAAGCATCCAAAAATATTGTAATGGGCGATGTGGTAACGATAGAGTATCTCAAGGGTGCCAAATCCTATCGGGTGCTTAAAATTCCTGCGACCAAAACGATCCCTAAAAGTCAAAAAGACGAATATGTAGAAGAGATAGACAATGCAATGCAAAAAGGAGAAGAAGATGAATGTCAGAGCACAATTTGAAAGATTATTCAATAACGAAATGAGCCAAGAGGAGGGGCGCCGGTTTCTTGTAGATCTCAGACAAAAGGGAGAAACTTTTGAGGATATCGCGGCCGGGGCTGCCGTGATGCGCGAACACTCCATCAAGCTTCCGCTTTCAAATGCTTTAAGACAAAAAGCAATTGATGTAGTAGGAACGGGGGGAGACAAGATAGGAAGTTTCAATATCTCATCTACCGTGTCACTTTTGCTCGCTTCGCTGGGATGCATGGTTGCCAAGCATGGGAGCAGAAACGTCACAAGCGTTTCAGGTGCCGCTGATGTGCTTGAGGCACTCGGGATCAACCTTGATCTTTCGGTTGAAAATCAGATGAAAATGCTTGAAGAGACAGGGTTTTGTTTTATTTTTGCGATGAATCACCATCCTGCGATGAAACATATTATGCCTATACGAAAATCTATAGACTACCATACTATTTTCAATATTTTAGGGCCATTAAGCAGCCCGGCAGGGGCAAGAAAATATCTGCTGGGTGTGTTTGATCCCAGTCATGTCAAACGTATTGCCGATGCGCTTTTGGAGCTCGATACGATAAGAGCTCTTGTGGTAAGCAGCCATGACGGCATGGATGAGATCTCTCTTGCCTGCAGAACTTCGTTTGCCTATTTGGAAGACAACCGCATTTTGGAAGGTGAGATCAATCCTGAAGCCCTTGGATTCAACTACGCACCCAAAGAAGCGATACTGGGCGGGAATGCGCATGTAAATGCACAAATTACCAGAGATATTTTTTCAGGAAAAGAGCAAGGGGCCAAAAGAGACATTGTGGTGCTTAATGCGGCTTTTGCTCTTTTTGTGGAAGGAAATGTGCGAGATATACAAGAAGCAATAGTGATGGCAAAAGAGGCGATTGACAGCAAAAAAGCACTGGCGCATCTGGACAGGATTGTCAAAATGAGCCGACAATTATCAGATGAAATCAAGCAATAGCGATCCTTATTTATGAAAGAAATCAGAGCATCGCTTGGTCAATTGGATAAGGTAGTTGCCTATCTTGAGAAGCGTTTGCCTCAAAACTGTATTGTTTTTTTACGCGGAGACTTGGCTGCAGGTAAAACCACGCTTACACAGGCAATTGCGAAATCAAGAGGGGTAGAGGGGGAGGTAACTTCCCCTACTTTTTCTTTGCAGCACTGTTACGGAAATAATCTTTACCATTATGATCTTTATCGGCTGGACCATGAAACGTTTATGCAAATGGGACTTTTTGAGGAGTTTGAAAAAGAGGGGTGGCACATGATAGAGTGGGGCAGTGATGCGCTTTGGAATTTTTTAAAAAATGTCGGATATCATTTGGTATTGATCAGCATTGAACCCGATGATCACAATAGAAGATACAGGATAGAAACATAATGCATAAACTTGAAGCCAAACATCTCTCAAAGACGATCAAGAAAACCAAAATTGTTCATGATATTTCTTTGGTGGTAAAAAGCAAAGAGATCGTAGGACTTCTGGGGCCTAACGGCGCGGGTAAAACCACCTCATTTTATATGGTATGCGGCTTGACGGGCACAACCGGAGGAGAAGTTTTTTTAGATGGCCATGATATCACAAAGCTCCCTCTTAGCAGCAGAGCCAAACTGGGCATAGGCTATCTTCCTCAAGAATCAAGCATCTTTAAAGACCTGACGGTCGAAGAAAATCTTCTTATTGCAGCTGAGGCGCTAAACCTGTCCAAGGAGACTATCGGGCCCCGAATAGAAAAATTGCTCGAAATTTTTAACATAGAACCTATTCGCAACCGAGAAGGAATACGTCTAAGCGGCGGAGAGCGAAGAAGGGTTGAGATAGCAAGAGCATTGGTTGGCGAGCCGAAATTTTTATTGCTCGATGAGCCTTTTGCGGGAGTGGACCCCATCGCTGTTTTGGACATACAAAATATTATCAGGCAGCTTGTTGAGCTGGATATGGGAATTTTGATTACCGATCATAATGTGCGTGAAACATTGGGGATTTGCGACAGGGCTTACGTGATGCGAAGCGGAGAGATGCTCGCATCAGGCACCAGCGAAGAGATAGCCCACGATAAAAATGTGCGCAGATACTATCTTGGGGAGCATTTTACATTTTGATGCAGCAGAGTTTCGGCAAGGTCAATGCAAAAGAGCTTAAGCAGCTTTTGGACCGCGAAGTTGAAAATCGCAATCATAACGCCGAACTCTCCTATGCCAGACCGGATCCTCTTTTGATTGCTTCACGTTATAAGGATGAATCTATTGCTCTTGTTTGTGCCTTGTTTGCTTACGGAAATGCTCACAGCATTGTTGCATTTTTAGACAGTTTGAATTTTTCTTTGCTTCAAAAAGAGGAAGAAAAGATAAAAACAATGCTGACAAAACACTATTATCGTTTTCAAAAAAATGAAGATGTCACAGCGTTGTTTATAGCTTTAAAGCGCCTAAAAGAGGTGGATACAATAGAGAATTTTTTTTATGAGGGGTACAAAAAAGAGGAAAATATACTGGAGGGATTATGGCATTTTATCACCGCGCTGAAAGCGATTTATCCGCATAAAAGCTACGGATACGGCTTTCTCTCGGGCAATCTGCCCAAAACGTTGAGTCAGGCGGGGACCTACAAGCGCTATTTGATGTATTTGCGCTGGATGGTGCGAAAAGATGCACTCGATATGGGATTGTGGAAAAAAATAGATAAAAAAGATTTACTGATTCCGTTGGATACACATACGTTTCATGTGTCAAGAAAACTGGGTCTTCTTAAGCGCAAAAGTTATGACATGAAAGCGGTTTTAGAGTTGACCGGCACATTAAAAAAGTTTGACAGCAAAGATCCTGTCAAATATGATTTTGCACTTTATCGTCTGGGGCAGGAAAAAAGAGTGTAATTCTAAGCATAAAAAGTGTATAATCCCCAAAATATTACACAAAAGAGGATGTTTTATGGAAGGTGTATTTACCTATTTAGGTGCTATTTTTGGTCATGGCGATGCGATGATGGTTGCGCATTTGATTTTGGTCGCAATAATTGTACTATTTATCGCAAAAATGGCAACAAAAAGTTTTAGAGCGGTACCTTCAGGTACGCAAAACGTGATGGAAGCCTATCTTGGCGGTGTGATTGCAATGGGGAAAGATGTGATTGGTGAAGAGCTGGCCAGAAAATATTTTCCTCTTGTGGCAGCAGTTGGACTTTTTATTTTTATTTCAAATGTCATCGGTATCGTTCCCGGCTTTGAAGCTCCAACTTCCAATATTAACGTAACATTGCCGTTGGCGCTTATGGTGTTTGTGTATTATAACTACGAAGGTATTAGAAAAAATGGCGTAGTTCACTATTTTGCACACTTTGCAGGACCGGTAAAGATGCTTGCGCCTTTAATGTTCCCTATTGAAATCGTTTCACACCTTTCTAGAATCATCTCGCTTTCATTCAGGCTTTTTGGTAACATCAAAGGAGATGATCTTTTCTTATGGGTACTTTTGATGCTGGTGCCTTTTATTGCTCCGCTTCCGGCCTATCTGTTGCTTACGTTTTCTGCATTGTTGCAAACGTTTGTATTTATGATACTTATCTACGTGTATCTTGCCGGTGCTGTTGCGATAGACGCAGAGCATGAAAAAGCACCCAATCCTGTTGTAGATACGATAGGCGCAGTGTAGTTTTTCTTTGGTATATACCCTATGAGACTGCCATCGTCTAAGTTAAATTTTGTAGTCAATTTTTTTCTTGGGGTCGCATGGGCTTTTGTGCTCATCGGCGCCGTCACTTCTTTTTTATCTTTTTATCAAATCAATTTATTGCTTGCTGTCATGAGTGCCGTTGTAGCAGTTTTGCCGGGCTTGCTGGCTGTTTTAATTTTAGAGCACTTTATCACCGTTCAAGAGCAGTATGCAGAATTAAAAAAACAGACAGACCTTCTTGAAAAATTACTTGTTTTAAAAGAACAAGACCGTTAAGATGCTTTTTTACGCAATCACTGATCCCTCTACCTTGGATTTTGAATCTTTAGAGAGGGATTTGAGACGTTTTTCCCAAAAAGCCTCTATGATCGTTTATAGAGATAAAAACTGTAAAACGTATGCTGTTTATGCCAAAAAGTTTGTGGAAACCGCAAAGCGGTTTGGATTTGATAAAGTGTTGCTGCACGGTGATGCGGATTTGGCAAAATCCTGCGGTGCGGACGGTGTGCATTTGAGAAGCGATCAGTTTGATCAGATCAAAAAAGCCAAAGCAGCCAATCTTTTTGTCATTGTAAGCACCCATCTGCTCAAAGAGGCAAAACAGGCTGAAGCGCTCGGTGCAGATATGGTGACTTTTAGTCCTGTGTTTGAGACGCCCAACAAAGGAGAGCCGGTCGGCCTGGTCGGCCTTCAGAAGATTTCCTCAATCCTGTCGATACCGGTGATAGCCTTGGGAGGTATCACGACGCAAGAGCGTGCAGAGGCCTGTAAAAAGGCCGGCGCAGAAGGGGTTGGCGCTATTCGTTATTTTGCATAGCATAAAAGCTAAAGAACCAGCGAAGAAACCACTCCTATCAAGCCTCCAAAAACTCCGCCCCAGATCACGAGCCAACCCAAATGCTCACCGATGAGCTGCTGTACTAACTCTTTGATCATTTTGGGTGTAAGCTCATCAAGTCTTTGTGCAACAATCTGTTCTATAGAAAGCATAAAGTCGCTGCTTAAGGAAGAGTGTGCAAGATGATGCTCTAGTTGTGCTTTGAACATTTTTGAACCCACGATGGCTGTAACGGCATTTTTAAGTTTGTCTGCAAAAGGTTCCCGTAGAGAATCCAGGGCATTTTGTCCGCCAAACATAGAAACCATTCCTCCAAATTTTGATTCCATTACCGTTAAAGAAAGTGCATCAAAAGCGGGAGTAAAATCTGTGGAACCAATAAGAGGCGCAAGATCTATTTTTTGGTCTTCCTGCTGGAAAAACGCCTCTATTTTTTCTTTGGTGAAAAATTGAGTCATGATCATAGAATGAATCGCTTTTTTAAACATTTCAAAGTTTTTTTCAATGACTCCCGAGCCATAGAGTCCGGGGATTTTTTCAAATAGCATATGAATAGCAATTTGATTGGTGAGTGATCCTGAAAGTGCGAACAGTCCTGCATAAAGCAATGCAGATTGGTATGCAGGAGATACCAAATAAGAAAGCCCGATACACAAGAGTGCAGAAATATTGGTGAGTGTAGGTTTTGAAAAAAACAATCCAACTCCTTTTTTTGATAAAATCGTATCAAAAAAAGTTTCATCTACCCTAAATAAGCAAAAGGGTATAATAAAATTATTATTATTTTGTCATTTTTTAAAAGGAAAATACTTATGTTTGAAACCGTCATCGGTCTTGAAGTCCATGTCCAGCTTAACACAAAAACAAAGATCTTTTGCTCTTGTCCTACTTCGTTTGCAGCGCATCAAAACGAAAACACCTGCCCCACCTGTCTGGCCTTGCCGGGCGCCTTGCCTGTACTCAACCTTGAAGCGGTCAAAAAAGCAATGAATTTTGGATACGCGATCGATGCCAAGGTTAATCAAAAATCGATTTTCAACCGCAAAAGTTATTTTTATCCGGATAGCCCTATGGCCTACCAAATCAGTCAATTTGACATTCCTATCGTCGGAGAAGGATCATTGAGTATCGATTTTGATGACGGAACAACCAAAGTTATAGGCATTACCCGCGCCCACCTTGAAGCAGATGCGGGAAAAAATATGCACGAAGGAAACATCTCCAAGGTTGATCTGAACCGTGCAGGAACTCCTTTGCTTGAGATTGTTTCTGAACCTGATATGAGATCAGCGGATGAGGCGGTGCGTTATCTGAAAAAACTGCACTCTATTGTGCGTTATCTCGATATCAGTGATGCCAACATGCAGGAGGGATCGTTTAGATGCGATGTAAACGTCTCTATCCGCCCTAAAGGGCAAAAGACGTTTGGCACAAGAGTGGAGATAAAAAATATCAACTCTTTTAGATTTGTAGCCGCTGCGATCGCGTATGAAGTGCAAAGACAGACAGAAGCATATGAAGACGGAGTATATGAGCGCGAAATTTGTCAGGAAACAAGGTTGTGGAATGTGGCTGAGGGGGTTACGAAATCTATGAGAGGAAAAGAAGAGAGCGCAGACTACCGTTATTTTCCGGATCCCGATCTTCGTCCTGTCATCGTGACTGAAGCGATGATGGAAGAAGCAAAAATTATTCCCGAGCTTCCTGATGCGAAAGTAAAACGCTATATTGAAGAACTTGGCATAAAAAAAGAGGATGCGCTTGTAATCACAGCGGCCAAAGAGATGGCATATTATTTTGAGGAGATGCTTGCACACGGCGCTGTTGCAAAATCAGCGGTGACATGGCTTACTTCAGAACTGCTGGGGCGGCTCAATAAAGCAGGCATTTCGATCGAAAATTCCCCCGTGGATGCAAAAACACTCGGTTGCCTAGTCTCTAAAATCGAAGACGATACGATTTCCGGCAAAGGTGCCAAAGAGGTACTTGACTATATGATGGAAAATGAAAGCAAAGATATCGATGCTATTATTGAACAGTTAGGACTTATGCAGGTGAGTGATGACGGTGCAATTTTGGCCATCATTGATGAAATACTTGCGAACAATCAGGACAAGGTAGCCGAGTACAGATCAGGAAAAGACAAACTGTTTGGATTTTTTGTCGGACAAACGATGAAAGCCAGTAAAGGATCTGCCAATCCGGGAAAGGTCAATGAACTGCTAAAGCAAAAATTAGATTAAGCTAAAAAAGGAACGGAAAAATGAATCAATGGGTATTGAAGATCGCACTGATTCTTTCCCGCTCCAACCGCTACAAAACGGTCAAATCTTTTGTCCGAGGCATACTGAACGATTCCTCGAATCCTTATAAAAAATATGTCGATTTGAGCATTATCTTTTTGATAATGACCTCTATAACAATTCTTGTCTATCAGGTTAAGCATCCTGTGCCTGTATGGGCAGATTACTATGATATCTATGTCGTTTCGGCCATTTTTTTGGTTGAGTACCTTTTCCGCGTATGGGTTCACAGCGATATCACGCCCTTGGTGATCGAAGAGTATCGGCAATCCCAATTTTTAGGAAAAACGTTTCATGCTGTCAAACCCCTGAAGCTTGCAGGCAAGGAAAAGATGGAGTATATGCTCACCCCTTCGGCCATTATCGATCTTTTAGCGATATTTCCTGCATACAGGCCGTTAAGGATTTTGCGTATTTTTGTTCTTTTTCGCGTATTTAAACTGCTTCGCTACGCCAAAAATATCAGTCAATTTACCCATGTGCTTTCAAGCAAACGTTTTGAGCTGCTGACTCTTTTGTTTCTTTTGATTTTTGTTGTTATGACTGCGGGGGTGGCCCTTTACGTTATCGAAGAGCAGGTCAATCCCGACATCGAATCGCTTTTTGATGCAATCTATTGGGCTTTGGTGACGATTTCAACCGTTGGGTATGGGGACATTTCCCCCGTAACGGATGCAGGAAGAAGCATCTCGATGGTGATTATTATCAGCGGTATTGCGATGATTTCTTTTGCAACCTCTGTGATCGTTTCGGCTTTTTCAGAAAAATTGGTTGAGCTAAAAGAGGATCGAATTGTCGAAAAGATTAACAAAAATAAACAATTTGTTATCATTTGCGGATATGGCCAAATGACTAAAATGTTTTTTGCCCAAAATGATGACCGTCTGCAAAATTATATTATTCTCGAAAAAGACCCGCTTAAAGTCCACGAAGCCCAAAAAGACGGTTTTGATGTGATACAAGAGGATGCCAGCCGCTATAAGACGCTTAGCAAATTTAACGTGATGCACTCGAAGATTACACTGCTTTGCCTTACCAAAAACGACATTGAAAACATCTATATCACCCTCAATGCCAAAAGCGTCTCTCCTAAAATAGATGTTATAGCCAGGGCAAGCAGCCGCGAGATGGTGAAAAAATTTGAGCGTGCCGGAGCAGACCACATCTTACTGCCCACCGAAGTAGCCGATACGATGATACGTACCGCCATTTCCCATCCTAGGATGTATAAGGCGGTACATGCCATTTTGGCCGGAAAAGGCACTGCACGTGTTGATGAGATACGTGTGCTGGAGCAGGACATGATTTGTCAAAAACGTGTTGATCAGATTGATTTTAAATCTTTCAGACTTCTTTTTATCGGTATCTACAGAGGCAAAGATCATCCTTTTATGTTTATTCCCTCCAAAGATGAGATATTTCAACAAGAAGATGTGCTGTTGGTGATGGGGCAAGAAGCAAGTATCGAATATTTTAAAGATCTCTACAAAAGAGGCGGACGATCATGATAGACTCAAGAGTTTTTTTGTTTGGTTACAGTAATCACGGAAAACCTATTGCCAGGGGGTTAAGTGAAGACGGTTTTTATGTGGTGATTGTCGAATCCGATGAAAAAAATTCTCAACAAGCCAAAGAAGACGGTTTTGAGGAGACGTATTTGGTTGATGTAACCAATGATGAGCATTTGATAAAATTAAATATTACGCCAAAAGATCAGCTTGTCTGTGTAATGGATGATGAGCATCTCAATGTCTTTTTGACGCTGTCGCTTCGTTCCCTGTTTGAGACATGCACCATTTTGTCCATCTCCGATTCGATCCATACAACGCAAAAACTCAAAATGGCAGGTGCCGATAAAGTAATTGATCTTTACGAAGTGAGCGCCAACCGCATCCACAGTATCCTCAAAAGGCCGGTTACAATAAAACTTCTTGAAGGATTTGTGGGTGACCGTCGCGAAATTAGTTTTAAAGAGTTTGTGATCTCGGAGGATTCTTTTCTAAGAGGTGTGATGTCTGATGAATATAGCTTTGAACAGCATGGGGTGCTTTTGGTGGGAATGATCGATCAGGAACTTGGAAACAATTTTATCTTTGCAACTGCAGGCGTGAATCACAAGTTGGATACCGGCGACATGATCGTTTGCCTGGGAAGCGAAGAAAATCTGAATGCATTTGAAAATTTTATCACCCAAACAAAAGAGAGAGGATAAGCTATGAAGATTGCCATTATCGGTGCGGGCAAATGGGGACAGGCTCTTTATCATGCCTACAGCCAAAATAATGATGTGGTCATCTCTTCTCGTACACCCAGAGAGATAGAGCATTTCGTTTCAGTAGATGAAGCTTTGGGCAGAGAGTATCTTGTTATGGCCATACCTGCACAAAATGTGCGCAGCTGGATGCAGGAACATTTCAAAGACAAAGGGCAGAAGATTTTGGTTGCAGCCAAAGGAATAGAGACAGCCACGGGAGCTTTTTTGAATGAGATTTATTCGGAGTTTGTTTCTCCTGACAGATTGGCTTTTATCTCCGGGCCCTCTTTTGCAAGCGAAGTGAAAGAATCTTTGCCCACAGCACTGATCATCAGCTCAACCAATTTGGAACTTGCAAAAATCTATGCAGACGCATTGCCGGATTTTATCAAGGGTTATGTTAGTGATGATGTGGTAGGTGCAGAAGTTGCAGGAGCCTACAAGAATGTAATTGCCATTGCAGGAGGTGTTTGTGACGGGTTGGGGCTTGGAAATAATGCCAGAGCCGCACTTATCTCAAGAGGGCTCGTGGAGATGACGAGATTTGGTCTATTTTTTGGTGCGAAAAGCGAAACTTTTCTTTCTTTGGGGGGTGCGGGAGATCTTTTTTTGACCGCCAGTTCCACACTCTCACGTAATTATAGGGTAGGACTGGGGCTTGCTGCCAAAAAAAGCATGGATGTGATACTCCGGGAGTTGGGAGAGGTTGCAGAGGGTGTACCAACAGCCAGAGCGCTTCATAAGATAGCCCAAGAAAAGCAGATTTATTTACCTATCGCTGCTGAAGTTTATGCGATGATAGAAGAGAACAAAGACCCTATGCAGAGCGTAAGGGATCTGCTGCGTTAAGAAATTTGGATTTTGCCCTATCTCCCCAAATTCGATTCTAGATTAAGATGACGGAATTTTCGCCATTGAGGATTTGATCGTGAATCGAATTTATGCGCGAATCAGAAGTTTTAACTGCACGTTTTTGGACAAAGACACAAAGGCTTTATGTTAATTTCTTTTTGATAAAATGTAAAAAATGGAGATCGAAGAATGAATTATAAACAAATACTTTTTTTTGCTTTGTTTTTAAGCGGGTTGTGCAGTGCCAAGGAGACCCCATTGCCTACGCACACCATTCATATCTCAGGACAAAAGGCATTTGAGGAGGCAAAACTTTATGATGCGTTAAGCGCAGATACTAAAAGTTTTTTCCAGTTTTGGAAAGAAGATACTCCTCGCATTAAAGACAAACTGATCCCGACACTCGACCCGACATTAAAAAGTTTTTATGATTCTGAGGGGTTTTATGATGCAAATTTTACGATCAAAGAGACCAATACCTCAGTTACTATAAAAATCAATGAAAACTCACCTGTTCTTGTTAACGATATCGCCATAAGCAGCGACTACAGCATCGCCGAATATGTTACCTTTAAAAAAGGTGAAAGATTCAGGGCCAAAGAGTTTGTTCGTATTAAAAATGAAATTATCAGTGCTTTGCTTAAAGACGGGTATTGCAGCTATGATCTTGATACCAAGGCGTATGTGGATTTAGAGTCCCACCGGGTTGATCTGAGATATGCGTTGAAAAAAGGTGATATTTGTGTATTTGATCAAACCAATATCAAGGGCTTAAAGACAATAGATGAGAAGATAGTGCTTTCGCGCATAGCGGCAAAAGAGGGGGAACGATTTGATACAAGACGCATTGAGCAGACCTATGCAAACCTATACATGCTTGATGCCTTTGACAGTGTGATCGTAAATTCGAATCGTAAGTTTTACAATAAAGTTCCTATAGATATCGTCTTGAGTGAGGTAAGAAAGCCCTATCATCTGGAGACGGGTGCGGGTTATGATACGTATGTGGGAGCGCGTGTGCATAGCGAAGTGACTAAGAAAAATTTTATGGGCGATGCGCAAAAAATAAAACTGCAGATATCATGGTCACAAAAAGAAGAGCTTCTTCAGTTGGATTTTTTTAAACCGGCCTGGTTTGATCTGTTTGGGTACTATCTGGATTTTGGTGCAGTTGCAGGATATTCCAATCTTGAATATGACGGATTTATGGAAAAAAAAGAGTATACAAGGGCATACTTTGAGCATGAACATGAAAAATTAAAACTCAGGGCCGGAGTCGCGCTTGAAAATATTGACATCGCCCTGATAGACAATCTCGCAGACAATCAAGTGCTTCAGCAAGCGATTAATGACGGTACATTTTTGCTTTTTTATCCCTATTTTGAAGGGATATATGATGCAAGGGATTCAAAACTCAATCCCAAATACGGCTATTATCTATCGGGATATTTTGAATACGGTGTTCCTTACAGTGATGAAGCAAGCGTGTATGAAAAATTGCTTATTGAGGGAAGATATATTTATAGTTTCGGAAATTTGACGCTTGCAGGGGTGGCTAAAGCAGGAGTGATAGACCAGACGTCCAACGAAATTCCTGAGTCAAAACTCTTTTTTGGCGGAGGATCTTTTAGTAACAGGGCCTATGGTTTTAGAGAAATCGGCGTAATACTCTCTCCGACAGAGGAGAGTATCGAGGGCGCTTCGAGTATGCTCAATTTCTCTTTTGAAGCAGATTATCCCATATGGGGTGATTTCTATGGAGCAGTTTTTACGGACAATACGATGCTGACAAAAGAGAGTTATGATTTTTCGGGAGATTTCATCACTTCCGCAGGGGCGGGTGTGCGCTATATGACGCCTATCGGGCCTATCAAGATGGATATAGGAGTTAACGTTCATGATCCGTCTCAGTACGGTATTTCATTTCAAATAGGACAATCATTTTGAAAACAGTATCCTCAAGCAACTCAGATTTTGGGCGAAACGGTATTATCTTTTTTATCTTTTTTGCAGTGTTTGCATTGGGAGGCATGATCTATTTTGCAGCCAATTCGCCGTGGGTAATTCAAAAGGCAGCAGAGAAGTTTGCTCCCCAATACGGTATCTCTTATGAAGGGCTGAGAGGAAATGTTTTTACGGGGATAGAGATAGAAACACCGAGCTACAAAGGCGAGCCTTTGGCTGAAAAGATTACATTAAAATGGAATCCCAATGCACTTTTGCATAAACACATTGCTGTTACAAAATTGCAGATAGAAAAAGCGAATGTTGATACGATCGAAAAATTTGTTTCTTCATTTGAAAGCGATGAGCCTAAAAAAGATTCGAAACCGTTCGATTTTACGGTAGCAATCGAAAATCTTTCTGTAAGTCTTGATGCGTTTGTACGCAATGCAATTACAGTGAGAGATTTTTTTGTCGGTGCACAAAAAGTGGTCTATCGCCAAGATGCGCTTGAAGTAGAAAATGCGATACTGTCTGCCGATACCAATATTACCAAGTTAAGTCTTGAGGCAAATTTTTTAAATCAGATATTGCAAATAGAGTCTTTATCGCTTGAAAATGTTGACACGGAGGCATTGGAAAAAATAGCCGCATCAATACAGAGCGCTGCTGTAAAAAATGCTGCCGCCGAGAACAAAAACGATCTTGAGAGCGTTGAGCCGTCACCGTTTATTCCCAAATATGTCAAATTGCATCAGGCAGATATCTCTTTGCTTCCCAGAAGCTTTGAATCGCTTAAGATAGACCGTTTTGTGCTGAAGGGCGAAAATGTGGTATTGAATACGGAAAAATTATCAGCAGAGCAGGGCTTATTAGATTTGAATATGACTTCTAATGTCGGTAACGCGCTTTACCAAGGAAACATTCGCCAAAATATACTGATGGGAAGATTGAATATTATACCGAGTCCAGCACTTTTTGATCTCTATAAACTCCCGGTTCGCAAAGAAGCTATCACAAATATCGCTATGGATCTTAATATATCCAAAGAAGAAGCGGTTGCAGATTTAAACACCAAAGCCATGCGAATTTTGGATCAAGAAGAAGGCCAACTGAATATAGATGTCGATGATCTTCATTCGCATGCGGTTTACAAAATCGCCAGCAAAACCCTGCAGATAGATTCGCATCTTTTGGTTACTACCCCTTATGCAAAAGGAGTTTTATTGACCAATACCTTGGAAATAGGCAAAATGATCCGCTACAACGGAAAGATTCAAGCAAAAACATTGACGGGCATCGATCCCAAATTAGCAAAACTATTGGAGTCTCCGGTACTAGCTTATGAAGGAAACATCAGCAGCTTGCAGGCCCAATTGGAATCTGGCCATATCAAAGGAGATTTCAATTTGTCTGAATTCAAAAAAGGGCGGCTGCATCTTGAGACAAAAGAAGCTATCATGCTGAGCGAAATATTTGAGCTTCCGGTAGGGCTGCAAAAAGCAAAAGGCAATGTGACAGTAGATATGCCTTTGGATTTTGATGCAAATGCGACATGGGAAGGTAAAACAAAAATAGATTCCGATCTTGTCACTATTGATGCGGATATTTTGTATAAAAAAACGCTTCAGATCAGCATGACAAGCATAATACCGCAAAATTCTCTTTTAAAATCATACAACAAAGCAATCAAATGGGAGAATCTCAGCCCACTGAAAGCAGAATTGGTTTGGGATAAAAAAACCGTAGACACAAAAGTGGATACTGAGGTATTTAAAGCAAGCGCCGTTTATGCATTGGAAGATTCAAAAATCAATGGAAAATTCAATTTGGGCGGGATGCAAGCCGATATAGGCGGAATTTTGGATAAAGCATTCACGGTAGATATTAAAGCGCAATCCCTACAGATACTGATGAAAGATTTGCAATCTATTTATACTCTTAAGGAGATACCTCAAGTTGAAGGAAGCGCAAATCTTCACGCAGAAATTACAGAGCTTAAGCATGTCGATTTGCTGCTTTCTTCCCCTAAAATAAGCTATAAAGCCGATTCCAAAACAATATACCATCTCACCGATATTGCGTTTAAAAGCCGTCTGGAAGCATCTAAAATAACTTTGGAAAACTATCGGGTTACTTATGACAAGCAAAAGTTTTTTGCTACCAAACCATCAACAATCCAAATGGAGAATGATACGCTGCAAGTGGTAGAATTATGGGTTAACGATGAGGTAAAAACGAAAGGATCTTATAACACTAAAACCCTAAAAGGCGAATTTGCAACCACGGCAGATTCGCTTCATATCTCCCATGAGGCTGTAGAGTTTGACAGCAAAATCAATCTTAAAACCTCCCTGGACGGAAATAAAACATCTGTCGCCGGCGATATTACGCTTTTGGGCGGCAATGTATATTATGATATGAGCCGAAAAAGCTTTGCCTCGGATGAGGATATCATCATGGTTCAGGACATCAAAAAGAAAAAGCAAAGTTCTTTTATGGATAATTTGAGTGCAGCGGTACAGATAAAAACGCAAAAACCCCTTATCTACAAGCAAGGCGATATCGATATTGCCATCGATGCAAATTTATTGGTTTATAAAGCTGAGCATTCACCGTTAAATTTGATAGGTACTGTTGAGATCCCAAAAGGAGGAACCTATAGGTTTGAAAAGAAAAAGTTTGTTTTTGATAAAAGCTATCTGTATTTTACCGGTAACCCTAAAAAGCCGATGCTTGAGGCTAAAATAGAAAACAGAGCCCTTCACCATCTTATCACGATTGTCGCTTCGGGATCGCCTGATGCGCCTGTCGTTAATTTTTCTTCTTCTCCCAGCCTTACAAAAGAAGAGATACTTTCGGTTATTCTGTTTGATTCAGAGGCTGGGGCAGGGACTCATGACGGAGACGACATGATGAAAATGATGGGAGGTGCTATGGCAAAATCGGCATTGGTAAATGCCGGAGTAAAGATAGACCATCTTGTTTTCGGGGAAGGAAACAGTGTTGAAGTGGGAAAAAGACTTACCGATAAAATCACGATTATTTATGTCAATGATGAGATTGCCAGTGTCAAGCTTCAGTATAGACACACTCCTCACATTCAAAGCGTCTTGGAGGCAAGTGAAATTTCGCAATCCTATGATATTATCTATAAAACAGATTTTTAAGAAAGTCTGTTTTTGAAATCTTCATAGCCAAATTCTCGTACGACTTCTAAGGTGCCGTCGGCTCTTTGAATGGCAATGCTTGGAAGTTTAATCCCGTTAAATGTTGTTGCCTTGACCATCGTATAGTGCATCTGATCTTCAAAGACAATTTTATCGCCGATTTTAAGCGGCGCATCAAAACTATAATCCCCCATGATGTCTCCCGCCAAACAGGTGTTGCCTGCAAGACGGTATGTGTGGGTTTTCTCGCCGGCTTCGCCTGCATTGCGTACTTCGGCGCGATAAGGCATGATGATGGTATCGGGCATATGGGCTTCAGCAGAAGTATCAAGTATGGCGATATCTATTCCGTTGTGCACGATATCCAATACGGACGCTATCAACGATCCTGTCTCCCATCCTATAGCTTCACCCGGTTCAAGATACACCTCTACGTTATATTTGAATTTGAAAGCCTTGATAAGATCGATAAGCTTCTCAATATCATACCCTTTGCGTGTAATGTGATGTCCGCCGCCAAAATTGATCCACTTCATTTTAGGTATATAGGCTCCGAATTTCTCCTCAAAATGCTCGAGTACTTTTTCTAACGCTTCGCTTCCCTGCTCACAAAGTGCATGAACATGCAGTCCCTCGCATTGTGCCAGGATGCTCTCGTCAAAGTTTGCGATGGTGGTACCCAGTCTTGAGTAGAGTCCGCAAGGATTATAGATTTCCTTGGGAGATTCTGAGTATTCAGGATTGATACGCAATCCCAGCGAGAGCACAGGATTGATTTTTTTGGCTTGTGCAGCAAATCGTTTGAATTGTGCAGGAGAGTTGAAAACCAGATGATGAGAGATTTTTGCTATCTCATCGATCTCTTCTTCTTTGAATGCAGGCGAATAGGTGTGCACTTCCTTGCCAAAGGTGTCATAGGCAAGTTTTGCTTCGTGCAGTCCGCTGGCGCAGCATCCTTCCAAATAAGGTTTGATAGTGTCAAAGCTTTTCCAAAGCGCATAGCCTTTGAGCGCAAGCAACACTTTTGCGCCGCTTTCTTTTTTAATATAGGTTATTGTTTCCAAGTTTGAAATCAAGCGCTTTTCTTCAAGCAGCCAAACGGGAGAAGGTAGGTTGTAGGTAGGTTCTTTTTTCATAAATGCAAGTATAGCAATAGTATGCTAAAATTAATTTTGATATAATCAACAAACACTTATGCAGGTTATGAAAAGGGGGAGAGAGATGGCGAGGGAAGGTTTGCATTTTAATGAAAAGCAGATAAAAATAGCATCTAAAATGATAGATAAGCTCGAGACAACGTTAGATATTTTATATTACTTTCTGGAGCACAAAAAAGATCAGACATTTGTTATCGTATTGATTTCGGCAAAAGATATTGACTTGTGTGATTTACTAAAAAAAGAAAAGCGTGATACAGACATGCTTTTTAAGATCAATAAAGAGGACGATCTTTATGCAGTTATCTGTCAAAAGACAAAAGTAGAAGGCGGATATCGGTTTGCAGAGAGATTGCTTCGAAAGATACTGTTAAGCAATGGTCATAGTGTTTATAGTGTTGCATTGGAGATAAGAACAACAAAATATTCGATCAAAGAAGCTGTTTTGAGGCTTATAGATACTTATTTTCAAGCGAAGTCGGAAAACAAAGAGGGTGAAATTGTTTTTCGAAGTTTATATTAGTATGATTTAAGGCAGGTTAAGGTAAAATCGCGTCCACTATTGTCTTACACTGCGTTTAGGCAAAATTTTATGAAGGATCATACGAAATGAAAAGAACATACCAGCCACACACTACACCAAGAAAAAGAACACACGGGTTTAGAACAAGAATGAAAACAAAAAACGGCAGAAAAGTGATTTCTGCAAGAAGAGCTAAAGGCAGAAAAAAATTAGCTGCATAAAACATTTTACTAGAATAAAAACTGGTAAAGAGTTTGATGGCGTGTACAAACATGCCACCAAAATATGGCACACTCCTTATTTTGTTCTTTTTTATAAAAAAGAGAAAGAGTTCAAAGTGGGGTTTGTTGCCAGTAAAAAAATAGGAAATGCAGTTCATCGAAACAGAGCTAAACGTTTACTAAGGGCACATTTCATAGAAAATATTGATCTTCTGTCTGCGGGTAGTTATGTGCTAGTTGCAAAGCCTGCACTTATCAAAGAAACTTATCAAGAGACGCGCAAATCGTATCTGCTCGCGCTCAAGAGATGCTTGGCTGAAAAATAGCTTATTCGAATTTGACCTGCATCAAAGAAACTTAACATATATCATACTATACTATTGTCTCAATCAGTATTTTTAATAAAGGTATCACTTTGGAACAACAAGATCTTCAAAAACGACTTCTTTTGGCACTTGCCCTCTCTTTTTTTGTATTTATTGCATTTAGTTATTTTTTTCCGGCACAAACTACAGAACATAAGAGTGAAAAAAATGTAACGCAAACCCAAGCATATCCTGCCCCCGAAAACAGCACCTCTTTAGCACAAAATACATCTGATGCTGCCGTTGATGCTCCTGCAAAACCGGAAACCTCTGTCTTGGCGACAGTCAAATCTACCAATTTTATAATGACGATAGATGTATATGGCCGTATTGCACAAGTAGAGCTTTTGGAGGATAAGTATAGGGATGATGAAGGCAATACCTTAAAGATCCTTGATCCGCAAAAAGCCAAGCCCCTTGAGATACGATTTTCTGATGCGACTATAAATAGTGAAGCGTTTAAAACGCCTTATAGCGTTGTGGGCGCAAACAGTATTGATGTATCCAACGAGGACCAAACTGTAATACTGGAGCAGAAGCTCTCAGAGCTTACTGTGACAAAAAAGATTACATTTAAAGCAAACGGAGCTTACGATGTTGCAGTGACAACATCCAAAGATGCATCATATTTCATTACTCCCGGCTATAGACCCGTAGCCGATCAGTCTATATATATGCTGGTGCGTGGGGCATTGATTAAGACAAATGAAAATACCATTAAAACCATAGAAGACGGGGATGCAAAAGGCAATGAAAGTTTTAATAATGCCAAAATCGCTTCTGCATTTGATCGATATTATGCTTCACTATTGTTTGATTTCGACAAAGGAATAAATGTTTCTATTTTAAAAGAGAAAGAGGACAATCCCCTTATTTTTATTCAAGGAAGCAGCGAGTTTAATCTGCATGGCTATATAGGCCCAAAAGACCATGAAATTCTTAAATCCATACATGCGGAACTTACCGATGCAATTGAGTTTGGCTGGTTCTCTTTTTTGGCAATCCCTTTCTTTAAGGTTCTTTTGTGGATACACGGATATATAGGGAACTGGGGATGGGCAATTATTCTTTTTACTGTTTTGGTAAAACTGATACTTTTCCCTCTTTCATATAAAGGCATGATGTCAATGCAAAAGCTCAAAGATTTAGCGCCCAAAATGAAGGAACTTAAAGAGAAATATAAAGGTGATCCTGCAAAGATGAATATGCAGATGATGGAATTATATAAAAAACATGGAGCCAATCCTATGGGGGGATGTCTGCCCATGCTGCTTCAAATTCCTGTTTTCTTTGCATTGTATCGCGTACTTTTGAATGCCGATGAGCTTCAAGGCGCCAACTGGATGTTATGGATAAACGATCTTTCCAGAATGGATCCTTACTTTATCCTGCCGATTTTGATGGGCGCATCAATGTATTTTCAACAAAAAATTACACCGTCAAATTTCACTGATCCACTTCAAGAGAAGATTTTTAAGTGGTTTCCGGTCATTATGACGGTATTTTTTGTCTATTTTCCATCAGGCCTTGTGCTGTATTGGCTGGTCAATAACCTCTTTACTATCGCGCAGCAGTACTATATCAATCATATGTATAGCAAACATAAAGAGGCAGCCATCGCATTGCACCACAAGGGAAAGGATAGCAAATGAAAAAAGTTCATGCACCTACTCTTGAAGAAGCCTATCAAAAGGCTGCCAAGGAATTAGAGTGTTCTGTTACTGAACTTAAATATGAAGTGGTGCAGCATCCCTTTAAAGGGCTATTTGGTTTTTTTAAAAAAGAAGCAATTATTATTGCTGTTTACGATAAACCAAAAGAGGTCTCCAAAACAAAAACGGCAGCAAAGCATACACAGAGTGCTGCCGGAGAAAGCAGTTTGACTGCATCCGGGCAGATGATTCTTGACGACAAGATTATTTTGGCTGAAAAAAATGCAGTTTTAGATAGTTTTTTTGATACAGATATGCATCAGAAGCAAGAGGTGTATGAAGAAGAAGGCATTATCTATGATGAATTGGCGCTTCTTATAGAAAATCAGCTGAAAGAACTTTTATCGTATTCGTGTTTCGATATTGATGTCGTTGAAGTGGACGTAAGAGATAATACTGCTCTTATCTTTATTGACGGAGAAGATGCCGCGTTGCTTATAGGCAAAGAGGGCTATCGCTATAACGCACTTTCTTATATGTTGTTTAACTGGCTGCATGCAAAGTATGAACTTTTTGTTAAGCTTGAAATAGCAGAATTTTTAACTTCACAAGAAGAGATGATCCGCAATTATATTAAGCCGGTTATTGAAAATGTAGAAAAATTTGGAAAAGGAAAAACACGTCCTTTGGATGGAATTTTGGTTCAGATTGCTTTAGAACAGCTCCGCAAAACCTTTCCCGATAAATATGTGGCTGTAAAAACAGGCAAAAACGGCAGCAAATTTGTTGTGATCAACGATTTTAATAATAAAATTCATGCATAAAACAATCGCTGCCATTGCCACCGCACATGGCGTTTCCTCGATCTCTATTGTCAGAATAAGCGGGGAAGAAGCATTGCAGATTGCTCACAAAATTTCACATAAGCAAGAGATTGTTCCAAGATATGCGCATCTAACCTCTCTTTATACCCCGGAAAATATACTTATTGACCGTGCAATTATGATTTATTTTGCAGCACCTAATAGTTTTACCGGAGAGGATATTGTTGAATTTCAATGCCATGGCGGCATAGTGGTGGCACAAGAGATTCTCGATACGGCAATGACCCATGGCGTGCGTCTTGCTGAGCCGGGAGAATTTTCCAAGCGGGCTTTTTTAAACGGAAAGATTGATCTGACCGAAGCGGAAGCCATCTCAAAGTTGATTGAGGCCAAGAGTGTGGATGCCGCTAAAATTTTAGCCAAACAACTCAAAGGCGAACTTAAAATATTTGTAGAGGAAACCAGGGAGGCCTTGCTTAGGTCGCTGGCCTATTCTGAAGTGATGATAGATTATGCTGAAGAAGATATCCCTGATGATATTATGCAAAGTATTCTTGATCAACTTGATGGGCTTACCTTTCAAATAGAACGAATTGTCGATGCCAGCCATAGACGCAGAGGGCTGATAGATGGCTTTAGGGTAGCCATTATCGGCAAGCCCAATGTGGGTAAAAGTTCTTTGTTGAATGCATTGCTTAGTTATGAGAGGGCGATTGTCAGCGATATCGCCGGCACCACAAGAGATACTATAGAAGAGCAGGTAAGGATCGGTTCTCATATTATCAGGCTGGTCGATACTGCAGGCATCCGTGATGCTCAAGACGGCATAGAAAAGATAGGGATAGAGCGTTCACTAAGTTCGATAGAGGAGGCAGACGTCATTATTGCATTGTTTGACGGAAGCAGGATATTTGATGAAGAGGATGAAAAGATAATTTCTCTCGTTGATGGTCTTAAGGAAAAAGAATGCATTGTTGCTATCAACAAAACAGATCTGGAGCACCGTTTTGACAGATCAAGAGTTGACAAATATTCCCCTATAGAAGTGAGTGCAAAAAAAGGATTTGCGCATCTCACTCAAAAATTGGAAAATCTTTTTGACAGTATCGGTCAAGGTGATGAGTTAATGCTAGTGTCAGCGCGCCAAATAGACGCAGTGACAAAAACAAAAATATCAATTCAAGAGGCAAAAGTGCCATTGCTAAATGGGGAGTTGGAGTTTTTCTCCTATCATTTGCAAGAAGCCGTTAAAATGATCTCTTCTATCTCCAAACCTTATGAAAGTGAAGAGATACTCGATAAGATGTTCGGCGAATTCTGTTTGGGAAAATGAAATGGAAGACTTGACCCGATTTTTTGTTTCAAGTGACTTTGAGATATATAGTATAATATTTTTGTTTCTTTTCGTGTGTTGGTTTTTTGTAAATACGCTAAGATACTATAAGCAAGAAAAGAGAAAAATGAGAAACTTGCATCGTTTTGCCGGCAATGGCGAGCCGCAAGCACAGCACGAACTTGCCAAGCGTTATCATCACGGAAAAATGGTGAAAAAAAATTGCCAAAAAGCAGCCTTTTGGTATCAAAAAGCAGCATTTACCGGAGATGAGCAGGCCAAAGGCTATTTGGAAATGTTTTTGAAAAATCATAAAAAAAATGATCGGTTTTATTGTTGATACTTGTGGATACTCCTAAAGTTAATACAGTATAATTCAGATTATATAAAAAAGGAAGCAAAAAATGACAAAAAAAATATCCTTATTTTTTACATTATTAATAATAGTATTTTTTTTTAGCGGATGTGTAGAAAGAGAACTTACTCTTTCAGAAAACGGTTCACGTTCTTCAGGGTATTCAAAGTGGGGAAGCCAAGGCAGTCCGGAAGAGGAAAATGTCGATATCTCAGATCTTGAAGATGAAACCGAAACAATCGCAGAAGACGAAATGATAATCACCGATGAGGCGGGCCAGCAAAAAGTTAAACGCATTTCTTTTCCGGTTGCCGAATATGCTCGCCTCCCAAAAACAGGCAAAGGGACAATAAAAGGCGCTATTTATTTAGCAGATAGCTATAACAGAAAAATCTTTGGCGCATCAACAAGACTGTATCTCAATCCGTTGACAAGTTATTCAAGACAGTGGTACAAAGAGAGCTATCTTGGCGGTTATAGCATGGATGAATCAGATTCCAGACTTTTTAATTATTTAAGATTTACGGCTTCAGATGCACAGGGTAATTTTGCTTTTTATGGTGTTCCGAGCGGACGGTATTATCTTGTAGGAACAGTGCAGTGCGGTCAAGAATGTGGATATGATATACCTAAAAATATTCGTATTGCAACAGAAGTCAGTGTAATTGGCAATCAAATGATACAAAAGGATCTGACTAGAGTCGCGGAATAAGACTGCAATGGCAGAATTATTCCGTAAACCCCTTGAAAAGTAGTAAAAAAGAGGATGTTACTTTTTCGGATAGGCAGCATCAAGCGCATTATAAAGCTCATCTGCTGTCATCCCCTCTTGTGCATCCAGGCACTGCTGCATAATAATATTGTCTTCAATTCCATTCCATAGCTTATGATAAGTTCCTTCTTTGTATCCGCGATCCTGTCTAAATTGATTTAGAACATTTTTTCCGATATAAAGTTTATATAAAGCATCAAGGTTAAGTCCTGACTGTATCGCTATATCAATAAATGCTTCGATCGGTTTTTCGGTTGATGTCTCGCAAAAGAGTGACTTTATCAGTTTTTCGACTGTTTCTATTTGTTCGTAGTAATTTTTCTCTGTAGTTTCAAGAGGTTCTGCGAAGATACTATAATTGGGTAGAGCGTGGATCGACCGGGCCAAAGCATCAATAGTCCCCCTGTTTTTAATCTTGTAGTCTTGAAGGGCCTCAGACATAATGAAATGCCAGATATCCACCGTTTCGATCTTGATATTTTCATAGTCTGGTTTTGCATCAATATTTTTCCAGTGTTTCCAGGGATAACTCTCTATGAGTTCGGCACATTCAAGATAGGCGCAGCGTTTCCAATCGATAAGTTTACCGTTTTTGGTGATACCCTTCTCCCAGCCTTCTCCGTTTGTGGCGTCATTTAGCTGTTGTTGAAGTTGGAGCATTTGCAGTATTTTATTCATTCTTGCCCTTTATGTTTGATGAATAATTTTACCTATTTATCACTTATTTAGCACTTTTTAATTATAATAATAACCTTATTTACCTCCTCAAAGGACACCATATTATGTCACAGATTGAAAATCTAGATGAAGTTTTAAAAAATCACAAATTAAGCAAAGAAGAGTATCAAGAGATTGTTCGTATCCTTGACGGCCGTCATCCCAATGTTGTAGAGATAGGTATTTTCTCAGCCATGTGGTCAGAGCATTGTTCTTACAAATCAAGCAAAAAATACCTCAATGGTTTTCCCACAAAAGCGCCATGGGTTATTCAAGGGCCCGGTGAAAATGCAGGAGTTATTGACATCGGCGAAGGAATGGCGGCTGTATTTAAAATGGAAAGCCATAACCATCCTTCGTTCATTGAACCTTTTCAGGGCGCTGCGACAGGAGTGGGAGGTATCCTCAGGGATATTTTTACGATGGGAGCAAGACCTGTTGCCAATCTCAATGCGCTTCGTTTTGGGCAAGTCAACGGAAATAGCGAAATAAGCAAATATCAAAGACATCTCGTGCGCGGTGTAGTGGAAGGCATTGGAAGCTATGGAAACTGTATGGGCGTACCCACTATCGGCGGAGAAGTAAGTTTTGATGAGAGTTACAATGGAAATATTCTTGTTAATGCTTTTTCTTTGGGGCTTGTAAAAGCGGATGAGATTTTTCTTGGTGTGGCTTCGGGTGTTGGCAATCCTGTGATTTATGTAGGTTCTAAAACGGGACGGGACGGGCTTGGAGGTGCCGTGATGAGTTCGGACAGTTTTACGGAGGAGTCAAAATCGCTTCGTCCTACCGTGCAAGTGGGCGATCCTTTTACTGAGAAGCTTTTGTTGGAGGCCTGCTTGGAGCTCTTTAAAACCGATCATGTTGTGGGTATTCAAGATATGGGGGCCGCAGGGCTCACCTCTTCTTCTTTTGAAATGGCAGGCAAAACAGGTGCCGGGCTTATTATGCATCTAGATAAGGTGCCGGCAAGAGAAGAGGGAATGACACCCTATGACTTTATGCTTTCAGAATCCCAAGAGCGTATGCTAATCTGCGCCAAACAAGGGAGTGAACAGGCTATCATTGATATCTTTGAAAAATGGGGACTCGATGCAGCAATAATCGGTGAAGTAACAGATACGGGACGTATGGAGCTTTACTGGCATGGCGAAAAATGTGCAGATATGCCTATTGCCCCGGTAAGTGAAGAAGCGCCTATGCTTGACAGACCGACATCAAGACCAAAATACCTTGATGGGGTGAATGCGAAAACGGTGAATGACTATGCTGCGGTAACAGATCAGGAGGCGTTTGAAAAACTATTGGCATCCCTGGAAGTGGTTGACAAATCATGGGTGTATCAACAGTATGACTCAATGGTGCAAACCAATACTGCAAAAGGACCTGGAAGTCTTGATGCAAGCTGCATCCGCATTAAAGAAAACGGCAAAGCATTGGCGATGAGTTCTGATTGTAATCCTCGCTACTGTTATATAGATCCAAAAAAAGGTGCCGCGCTGGCAGTGGCGGAAAGCGGACGCAATGTTGCAATGAGCGGCGCTAGACCTTTGTCTATTACGGATTGTTTGAATTTTGGAAATCCGGAAAATCCTGAAGTGATGTGGCAGTTTGCCCAAGCGTGCGAAGGAATAAAAGAGGCTTGTCTTGAACTCAATACCCCTGTAGTAAGCGGCAATGTGTCTCTTTATAACGAAACTAACGGGGTAAGCGTATTTCCTACCCCTGCAATTGCTATGGTGGGCCTGAATGACAATCAGAACAAAGTGCTTCCAAGTGTTTTTCAGGAAGAAGGCAATAGTGTGATACTTTTGGGAGACAGCAGAGGAGAGTTTGGAGGCTCGCTTTATATTAAAGAACTTTTTGGCGAAACGGTAGGATCTTTGCCGGCATTTGATTATAGCGCCGAACTTAAGCTTTGGGATCTTGTGATCGAAGCCAATAAAAAAGGTTTGCTCAAAGCTGCAAAAGATGTCAATCTTGGCGGTATTGCCATCGCACTTTCTAAAATGGCAGCGGTCTCAGATAGGGGCATTGTAGCAAATGTTGATGTTTTGCAAAGCAGAGATATTTTTGACGAAACGCAAAGCAGGGCACTTGTGGAGGTTGAAAATAAGCATATTGAGGCATTCACAACAATGGCAGCAGGCCTGGGAATCAAATTTGAAGTCATCGGAACAATCGGCGGCAGCACGGTCAGGGTCAATGATGTTGAGCTTCCTTTGGAAAAAGTCAAAGAGGTATATTTTACGACATTTGCTAAGACGATCGAGCAAGATTTGTAGTTTGAGTATTTCACTAATCTAAAACACACGATAAACAAAAGAAGGAAGGAAAGAACTTTATGAGAGCATTGTTAAGCGTAAGCGATAAAAACGGTATTGTTGCTTTTGCAAAAGAATTGGAACGATTGGGGTGGGAAATTATTTCAACCGGAGGAACCTACAAAACATTAAGCAATGAAGGCATCAAAGTTACAGAGATAGACGAAGTAACTAAATTTCCTGAATGTTTTGAGGGGCGCGTAAAAACACTTAACCCTTATGTGCATGGCGGTATCCTATATAAAAGAGAAGATCAGGCGCATGCCGCACAGGCCAAAGAGCTCGGCGTAGAAGGGATAGACCTTGTCTGTGTCAATCTTTATCCGTTTGCCGCAACCATCGCCAGAACGGACGAATTTGAAGAGATTATTGAAAATATTGATATCGGCGGTCCCACCATGGTGCGTTCTGCGGCAAAAAATTTTAATGACGTACTTATCGTAACGGACGCAAATGACTACAATTTGGTGCTTGAAGCTATAGAAAAAAAAGAAGACACATTGGAATTCAGAAGAAATCTGATGATAAAAGCTTTTGAGCATACTGCTGCGTATGATGCGATGATTGCCAATTATATGAATGGCCGTTTCAATGAAGGTTTTGGAGACTATCAGTTCATTGCGGGCAAAAAAGTATTTGATACGCGTTATGGCGAAAATCCTCATCAAAAAGGTGCACTGTATGAATTTGGAGGATTTTTCAGTAATCATTTCAAACAGCTTAAAGGAGAGGCGAGTTTTAACAACCTTACCGATGTGAACGGTGCCCTTAAAATAGCCGCCAGCTTTGGAGACGAAAACGCCGTTTGCATTGTCAAGCATGGAAATCCTTGCGGATTTGCCATAAAAGAAAATTTAGTAGATGCTTACGCTGAGGCGCTTAAATGTGATCCTGTTTCTGCATTTGGCGGTGTGGTTGCAGTGAATGGGGTTGTAACAAAGGCTTTGGCGGAAAAAATGAATGAAATTTTTCTTGAAGTGATTATCGCAGCAGATTTTGATCAAGAAGCTATAGCGGTTTTTGAAAACAAGAAACGTATTAAGCTTTTTGCACAAGGGGGCAAAAAGCTCGTGCTTGCCAATGATCCTGCAGATTTTAAACATATTGACGGCGGTTTTGTTTTTCAAAACAGTGATTGCATCTGTAACAATGAAGTACACAAGGCAGAACAAAAAAGTGAGCTTACAGCAAGTATGCAAGAGATGAAAGATTTAGAGATAGCATGGAAAGTTGCAGGACTAACGAAGTCAAACTGCGTAGTTTATGTTAAAAACTCGGCGATGGTTGCAGTGGGTATGGGTATGACTAGCCGTGTGGATGCAGCACAATGTGCACTCAAAAAAGCCAAAGAGATGAATCTTGACGTCAGCGGGGCAGCGATGGCCTCGGAGGCTTTCTTTCCGTTCCGCGACAGCATAGACGCCGCCGCTGCCGCAGGCGTGAAAGCGATCATTGAGCCGGGGGGAAGCATTCGTGATGATGAAGTGATCCAGGCAGCAAACGAGCACGGTATCGCACTTTATTTTACGGGCGTAAGACACTTTTTGCATTAAAAATCAATAAGGTAGAACCTTCACGGCTTTACCTTTGCTGTCTTCCGATTTTCTTTTAATTTCTGACTCATATCCCATTTGTTTTTACTCAATTGATACTGTTTATTTGATTTATCTTCTTGTGCTACAATGCCAATAAAATAGAGGTGAACACATGCGAAAAATACTTTTTGGGATATTGATGATATGGACTGCCTTATTGGCAGATTTGCAGGAAGTTTGGGTTACTCCGGATTTTATAGAAAAAGATATCAAGATTATTGATATAAGAACACCTTCAGAATGGAGAGAGACAGGCATAGTCAAGGGTGCATATACTCTTATGTTTTTTGATGAGCAGGGACGATTTGATATTCAGGGTTTTTTAAATCAATTGAATAAAATTGTCAAGAAAGATGAGCAGTTTGCACTCATATGTCGAACAGGAAGCCGTACTGCCGAGGTTTCAAAATTTCTAGCCAACGAAATGGGCTACAACGTGATTAACCTGAGGGGGGGTGTAATGAAATTGAGATATGAGGGGTACAAATTTGTACCCTATACACAATAATTTTTTTATGAACTTGATTGACATTGACTAAACTAATTTGATATAATTATATAAAAATGAAGCTGGAATGCTGCAGGAAAAAAGATGGCAAAAAGTTTATATGAAACGCTTGGTGTAAGCGAAGATGCGAATGCTGATGAAATTAAAAAAGCATATAGAAAATTAGCAAGAAAGTATCATCCTGATATCAACAAAGAAGAGAGTGCTCAAGAGAAGTTTAAAGAAATTAATGCAGCCTATGAAGTACTTAGCGATCCCCAAAAGAAACAGCAGTATGATCAATATGGCGATCAAATGTTTGGCGGGCAAAATTTTCATGATTTTGCACGCGGACAGAGTGCAGATATAGATTTAGATGAAATATTAAGAAGTATGTTTGGCGGTGCAAGAAGCGGTTTTGGAGGCGCACAGGGAGGATTTGGCGGTTTTGGAGGATTTGGCGGAATGCCGGATCTGGACGTGCAAGCGCGTATTACTGTGCCATTCATGGTGTCCATTACGGGCGGCAAACATAGTGTTTCAGTGGGCGGTCAAAGTTTTGATATCAAGATTCCTGCAGGTATCAAAAGCGGTGAAACCATGCGTGTGCGCGGCAAAGGAAAACAGTACCAAGGCCAGGCCGGAGATCTTTTATTGAGTGTTGAGGTAGCTCCATCCAAAGAATATGAAAGAAAAGAGAATGATCTTTATAAAACATTTGATGTGCCGCTCAAAGAAGCGCTTTTTGGAGGAAAAATACAAATTGAAACACCTCAAAAAGAAGTTTCGCTAAAAGTTCCCCAAAATACTAAAAACGGCCAAAAATTTAGACTTAAAGGTCAAGGTGTGCCTGATAGAAAAACAGCGATGGTGGGCGATTTGTATCTGGTAGCCCATGTTGTTTTGCCTGATGTTGATACGCTTGATAAAGAACTAAAAACAATGCTAGAATCCAAACTATAAAGGAGGAGCGGATGCACAGTTACGATGAACCTGTTTATCTTATCTCAGTGGTTGCCAATATGCTGGAAATTCACCCTCAAACGCTTAGGCAGTATGAGAGAGAGGGGCTTGTAGAACCTTCGCGTACAGGAGGACGGATGCGTTTATACTCCCAAAGAGATATCGATCGCATGAAACTTATTTTACGATTGACACGTCAAATGGGTGTAAACTTGGCGGGAGTGGATATTGTGTTGCAGCTAAAAGAACAGATCGATCAGATGCAAAAAGAGATAGATCAGCTCCGCAAGGAACTTAACCGTATCAACCGTAATGGTTCGGTTCACTCAAGCAAAGCTTTGGTGACTAAAAGCAGTTATGATATTATTATCTTTGAAGACTAAAAATATTCTTTTTTAAATCCAATTTGCCCGGCTCGGGCAAATTGGATTATTCTGAAACACAGCGGTTGCCGCGTGAACCCCATTTTACAATGGTGCCTTTTGCATCAGTCTCTAAAAAGAGCTTACAGCTATCTGTTACAATATCTTGATTGTATCCAAACATCCCATAGTAACGATATCCATAGTACCCATATCCCATAACAGGCATTGATGGTACACTGCGAATTCTGGAATGCTCGTAGACATAAACTTTATTTTTGTTAGGCAATATAAACGTATGGTCAGGATAGCCTGCTTTCTCTATGAAGTGCGAAATATTTTGACCTACCCAGCGGTCATGTTTTTTAACAAAATTTTCATGCGTAGCACACCCTTGCATCATGGCCATTATTCCGATCAAAACACCTAGCTTCAGGAATGCTTGAAGGTTCCACTGTACCGGTATCTTTTTCATTTTGACTCCTTTGAAAAATTATTTATTATATTATAATCTATTTGTATGAATGATGCATGAAAATGGCCCATTGCTCTTGTATTTTAATTTTTGTGTGCCGATAAATATGCTTCAGCTTATCTTTATAAACACTTTATTGATTATGTTTTTGCCTATTGCAGAAAAAAGAAACTTAAAGAGTAAAAAAGATAGTATAAACCTATAGCGATAAGTGCACAGATTGCCTGGAGAAAAGATGGGTGTAGAAATAGAACGTAAGTTTTTAGTGAAAAATACATGGCCAAGAGAGAATGGTACTTTATATATACAAGGGTATTTGAGCCGTCAAAAAGAGCGAACGGTAAGAGTAAGAGTGGTGGGCGATAAGGGATATCTGACGATCAAAGGAAAGAATCAAAAAGCATCCAGGCCCGAATACGAATATGCCATCCCTGCAGAAGAGGCGAAGGAGATGCTGGAGCAATTATGTGAAAAGCCAATCATTTGCAAATACCGCTATAAGGTTTTATATGAAAATACAGTGTGGGAAATAGATCAGTTTTTGGGGGAAAATGAAGGATTGATTGTGGCTGAAGTGGAGCTGGAAAGCGAAGATCAAATGATTGATTTACCGCCGTGGATAGGTCAAGAAGTAACGGACGACACAAGGTACTATAATGCGAATCTTATCGGCAATCCTTATCAAAAATGGGAAAAAAAGATACAATAATATTATGGCAAATAAAACATTCAGCCATACAAGGGAGAATCTTATGGGTTGCAAAAAAATAGCGGCGTTATTTTTGTTGTTGGGCATCTTTATTACTCAAATGTATGCAGAAACCAAACTCTATGATTTGAAGTCCGGCATTATCGAGTATGCCATAAGCGGAGGCGGAAATATCATGGGTGTGCAGAGTGACACACGCGGAAAACGAAGACTTGTTTTTGACCAATGGGGTTTGCTTCAGATTCAAAAAGAACAAAGAACCTCTACTGTAATGGGGCAAACAACAAAAACGGATTCTATCACCAAAATTGACAACGGCATTGTGTATGCGGTTGATGTCGACAAGAAAGTGATCATCAAGCAGCCCTTTGAAATGTTTGGACAATCAGACAATCAGGATATGCTTAAAATGGGCAAAGAAATGTTTAAGAAGCTGGGGGGAAAGCAAACAGGTACAGGCAGTATGCTTGGGTACGCGTGTGAAATCTGGGAGCTGATGGGAACAAAAATATGGATTCATAAAGGAGTTGCGCTTAAAGTAGAAGCGGAAATGATGGGTATCAAGCATATCGAAGAGGCCGTAGATGTTAAATTTGATGTTGCAATCGATCAAAATGAATTTGATATACCCGATTTACCGGTCAAAACTTTTGAAGAAATATATGGCAAGGATTTTAAAGAAATGGTATCTGATCATATGCCTACGCAAAAAGAGCTGGAACAGATGCAAGAGATGATGAAACAGTTTGGCACTATGCCAACCCATTAATTTTTGTTATGAAAAAAAGACAGAAGTTGCAAAGCGTAAGTGTTAAGGCGGCTTTTTAAAATCCGCCCAAGAAAAAGCATTAGGCGGATTTGATAGTTTGAAGTCTCTTCTTTTGCAGCAGCATACGGTCTTGAAAAAGTTTGTTTTTGTCCTTGGCGAAAGCTTGCATATCTTCCACTTCGTCCATTTCGTCAACAATTTCAACTCCCAAAAGTGCCTCGATCGCATCTTCCAGCGTAACCACACCGGAAGTTTGTCCATAGTTGTCATGCACGACAAACAGGTGGGTCTTCTTCTTAATAAACACATCAATCAGTGCGAATACAGGAACATTTTCAGAGACTTTATGAACAGGGAATGCAATAGAATCAAGCAATTTATCATCATGATCTTCAATACTCTCTTCTAGAATGGTTTGGTTAAATACCACTCCGATCACATGATCGATAGACTCATCGAAAATAGGAATACGAGAGTGGATATACAGTCGATCCTCATTGAGCGCTTCACCCACTGACATGGTAGAAGGAAGTGCAAAAACAACGCTTCTGGGGGTCATGATGTCTTTGGCTTTGACATGTTTTAGTTTTAAAAGGTTTTCAATCAGGTAGCTCTCCTTACTCATAAGTGAGCCTTCTCTTTCTCCCATAGCTACAACCGCCATAATCTCATCGCGTGAAAAATTGGTATTTTTGTTTTTGCCTCTTGAGATAAAGGTGGTAATAATCGAAGAGAACCACACCAATGGATAGGTCAGTTTGATCAAGAATGAGATGACATACGCTGAAGGGATAAGCAATGATTTCCAGTAGATTGCCCCGATAGTTTTGGGGATAATCTCAGAAGCATACAAAATCAGCAATGTCAGAATAAAGGCTATCGCCGCTTGCCATTCTGCACCAAAAAGCACCTGTGCCTGTGCGCCAACCCCGGCAGCACCCATCGTGTGGGCAAATGTGTTTAGGATTAAAATAGATGCAATCGGTCTATCAATATTTGATTTTAAACTTTTGAGTTTAGTAATTGCCTTTTCATTCGTTCTCGGAAGCGTTTCTATATAAGAATTGGTGCTTGATAGTAAAACAGCCTCAAGAACTGAACAGACAAAAGAGATTGCAAGAGCAAAAAAAAGATAGGTAAGTAAAAGCGTCATATGGCACTTCCACAGTAGGTTTTAAAGGCGAAACACCTGTCGCCCAGATCGGTTGGATTCATTCCAAGGTATCCTTTTGTTTAAATAATAGCGGTATTATAGCATATGTTTGTTTATCGTAAGAAATTTAATTTCTATCGCTCACATTTTTCATATTTTACCAGCGCAACTCTTCCAAGTATGAGAAGTGTAACACCGATAATCAAATAAAGCGCATTGATCATTTTACTGTAATCATCCAGAACGATTTTAAAAATAACCATGAGGGATTCTATGGAAGCCGCAATGATGATGGAGTTGAGAAATTTTGCCAAAAGCGTGCTTCCTGAAGCTTCCTCATGCATACTTCCCTTAAAAAGTATCTCGTGTTCAATAATATGTTTTGCCAGATCGTAGATGGCAAGACCTATCGTTATGGAGATAATAGATTGAAAAACGTTATGCAGAAAATCATGAGCAAGCGAACCAACAAAAAGATTCATAAAAACAAATCCTCCGTAGAGAATCAAAAAAAGTGAAACCGCACCAAGCAAAACAGCGCCTGTGCCGATAACGAGCTTGTTGATCTTATGAAACAATGAGTTATGCTCAATCAATTTAAGTTGCTCAAGAAGCCTCAGGAGATCAAAATCGACAACGACAAAAGCATTGATCTGCTTTTTGACAACCGTTACCGTCGGAGAACCGGTAATGTGATGCAGGTAAGGGTTGGTTATGTAGATGTCATCGGCGGCAAACTGTATCCCCTTAAAATAAAAAGATTTATCATAGCCGACCCTTGAGGGATCTTGTTCTTTGCGGCCGTAGTTTGGTGTGATCTGTTTAAAATCCTCGCTTACCGCATAAATAATTTCCGCTGCCTTGTCGACCTCTAAAAACTGAACCAAACTTTTTTGATCAGTGTGTGAGGGACGAAAAGCTGCCATGGTGCTACGCAGATAAAACTGTACACTGTTTTTGTTCTCGGTGTAGATATTGATGATACGTTTCATTGCTGTTCCTTCTCCGATACTATTTTTTAGTATAGCACTATTTTTTGGATTTAAATAGATAAAATAGGCATTTTTTGGGTTGTGTTTCTCGATTTTCGCACTATATATTATTTATTGCTTAAAATTGCATTTATTAAAATAAAGATCATGAAAAATTTAGAATATGCAATAGGAAAATAATATATACTTCACTTTTTAAAGAAGAAGAAAATGTGTCCCAGGGTAATGATCCTGGGTTTTTTCGCGGATCTTGACAGGTGGGCATATGAAAATGGTGTCGAGCTTGATTTTTCAAGGCCTGGAAAACCAACGCATAATGCTATAATAAAATCTTTCAATCGCTCTTTTGGGGATGAATGTTTGAATGTGCATTGGTTTTATCTAAGATTGAGTGAAGACCATTTGAAGGAAAATATATTAATCAAGATAAAGTATATTGCGCAAAATATATTAGTGATAATCATAATAGGACAATAAACTACTCATTCAGGAAGATATTTTGATTTTCAATATCTTTGTGGATTAATTGTTTTTTCCTCGCCCCCAAGCTCCAGCCTGCGGGATGCATATGCGTGAAAATAAAATAATAACATGAACACAAGACTTTATGGCCCGACTATCGGACGGTTCGTCAGCGCAGACCCCGTGATCCAAGATCCTTACAATACCCAAAGCTGCAGCCGCTACTCCTACGTAAGGAAACAAACCCGTTAAAATATACAGATCCTTGAGGGCATAGCTGGAGCGCTACAATAAAGAACAGAAAAAGTCAGCATAGAAAAGTCTGGAAATTGGAGGAGTTTATATCCTGTAGTTATTCTGCAGGAAAAGTCACCTTTTGGAGTATGTCGGTTTCGGAAAAGCTTATAATAATACTTAGGTTTTAAAATCTTTATTTGTGTTATAATAAAATATTCAGTTTACTTTTAAAAAGGAACTGATTTAAGAATAATCACAATTAGGTGCTACATTTGTTGTTTATAAAGTGACAACGGTGTGCTTTACATTGGGCGAAAGTTAATCTTCGGATTTACGATTCGTCAAATAGCAAAAAAGGAAAATAAAATGCTTGAAACTATTGCAATTATCTTAATTGTCCTCTGGCTTCTAGGGCTCGTCAGTTCATATACTATGGGCGGTTTCATTCATGTTCTTCTAATCATCGCAATCGTGGTGATTTTAATTCGTGTCATTCAACGTCGGCGTATCTTATAAAGAGTCAAAAGCGGTTCCATATAAAGTACAGTTTGTGTTTTTTGGCCAGTTACTTTCCCTCTTCTGACAGATTTCAGCTTGAGGGTATTCAAATAAAAAGGAAATAAAATGAACGCAATTAAAATTGTAGCTGTTGTATTGATCGTAGGCGGCGTATTGGGTTTAACGTATGGCGGTTTCAGCTACACTAAGAATACAGAGCAAGTCAAGTTGGGACCAATCGAGATGTCAGTAAAAGAGAAGCAGACCTTTAATGTTCCGGTTTGGGCTGGTGTGGGGGCGATAGCATTAGGCGGTATACTCTTGCTTTTTGGAAGTAAGCGATTTTAGTCATTGTCCATTTAGGCAGAATAACCGGCTAACTGTGTTCCTATTGATATTGCCATGATTAAGTAAAAAAAAGAAAAAGTGAACCTGGAGGCTGTCTATAAAATAGGGAAGCTTGCAGGGCAATAAGATTGATAAATTTTTCTTCATTAAAAGTTGGAGATAAAATAGCGGGCAAGATACGCTAAGGCTGCAACAAGAGCTGTAGAAAATTAAGCGGAAAATGCCGATATTCGGATAAAAGTAGAAATGTAGTGTTTGTTTTTTAGCTTTTGATTGTTTATTTGCGATGTAGTCAATGTTTGATAAGTGGTGGGTCCTCAGGGACTTGAACCCTGGACCACTCGGTTATGAGCCAAACGACATTAGTTTTACATAGCGATACATAACGCTAGAACGCACTATTTTACGCACTTCTAAACTCATATAAATATACATTTAACTATACTTTTATCTCATAAGTGAACACCCAAGTGAACACCCATTAAGCAGAACTGGAAAAACTCTAATGGCCATTGATACAAGTGAATACCCAAATAAGGTTAAGGCTAACCTGTGGGCGAATAAAACATATACTACATTTTTTTACAACTTTATGCAAGACTCAAAGCGTTACCGTGGGCTTATAGACCTATCTGACAGATCAGCGTGGGGTAAGCGTGACCGGGTGGCGTATGCAGAAGCGGAACTCAGCAAGATAAAGATAGACAGAAAAGCCGGAGTGCTGCAAGATATACGATTAGATGACTGGGTAGAAAAGGTCTATGACCGCATGGAAGATACAAAGTGGGCCAAAACACTCAAAAGCCACTACAAGAGGTATGTAAGTCAGGATATAGGTAAAAAGACCGTACAAGAGCTGCTGCAAAACGATATCAAAGAAACGATCAAAAACCAAAGGGATGCTGGCATATCTCCACGGACGATCAAGCAGACCATAGAGGTGCTTAGGCCAGTGTTTGCAGAAGCCATAGCAAACAGGATGATACTAACCAGCCCTATGGACGGAGTTAAAGTAAAGCTGCCAAAGACAAAAAAGATAGTCACAAACGCTACTGAAGAGCTGGTAGAGATATATGAGGCGATAAGTAAAGAGTTTGAGGATGAGCCTTTTTATAGATCGCTATATCTTTTTGCCGTGCATGGTAGGCGTAAGGGAGAGATACTGAAACTTAAATGGAAAAATATAGACTTTGAACACAGCTACTATATCATAGAAGATACCAAGAACAGTGAGACCCAAAAACTGTATTTGCCATGCGACATAAAAGAGCTGCTGCTACAGTTCAAGATGGATACCGAATACGTCTACACCTCACGCGCTACAGGTACGAGACTTATCGACATACGAAAAACAACGTCTCGGATATCAAAGAGGCTTGGTCGTAACTTCACGCTGCACTACCTGCGTAACGTGATCGTAAGCGCTATGGCAGACCATGGTGTAGCAGCGACACACATGAGCGGTGCACTGGGGCACAAAAGCGCGACCACTATAGACAGATACCTAACACTTAACTACCTAAGAGGTAGCCAGCTGGCAAGCAATGTTATAGGTGAGGTGACCAAGAAGAAAAAGGCAGATTAGGGGACTGTTCAAAATTCTGTGTCAATCGGGTAAAATAATAAATACCCAAGGACACAGAAATGAAAACATGTAAACAATTGAAAGCCACAGCAAGTCGTACCACATCACTATGTGCTTAAGCCCGACAAGTTCTTCTATTCCGTATATTAAACCATCTCCTAGTAGAAACATCCACCCAGTAAGCCAAAAAATATCTAAAAATTTATAGTTCAGTAACCATAATATTGCATCAAAAAAAATAAACATACTATCCTTCCATCGACATAGCGCAGCCGATTTTTCCAGTCGAGATATTGCCTCTCACTAACCATTTTTGGTCTATCTGTGTTTTTTTGCCTTTTTTCTTGTCTCTGCAAAACGAGCATCTTTTGTCCGTTTCGGAACGTCGTTGATGTCAGCATGGACCATATCATACCGCCATCCCGCATGAATGTTTATCGATCCATGCTTTGATCTCTGAGATCTTATAATAAATCGCACCGCCTATTTTTTTATATGGCATATCCAGCTGTTTTCTGTATTTTGCCTGTGTGCTTTTTGCCATACCGAACTCTATCTCCAGCCCCACTGTATCTAGATACTCGCCCATTAGTATGTGTTTTTTCTTAGTTTTCACTTCTTCTTCCTTGAAACACTTCAATGATTTTTTTATCTTTTTTGATAATCACTTTGTCTTTGTTAGTGTCGATGTATGTTTTGCTGCTGTCTGTATGCAGCAAGCATACATGGCCGCTTTTTTTGTTAAAATCCACTCCAAGCACCGGCACGGTGATGACGATCTTGCCGCTGCCTATGACCGCGATCATAACGCTACCGCCAAACATATTGCATATATCAATGCAGCAACACATCCTATAACTGCTGTATCTGCTGCCACTTCAGGCCAGTCTATGCCCCCGCATCTTTTTTCCCACTCCATAGCTCGGAAAAACTTTTTCATCTTTCCCCCCCTTTCAAGTATCTTGCAAGATCTCCGGCTGTCTTGCATCCGTTCGCCATAGCCCTGTAGATTAGTGTAGTATTTTTCATTTTAGCTCCTTTTTTGCTTCCGGATGCTCTTATGTAGAGCGATATAGAAGTAGTTACAATCAAATAATACATTTTGTACTCTTAAATAAAAATTAAAAATAATACGAAATGTATTTTTTATAAAAAAGTTATGCAGTTTAGAAGTCTGGTATACTAACAGCTATAAAAATAAAAGGCTACAGCGTGGATAGATCGAATAGAAACAAAGGGAGAGACATGATAGAGATTTTGGCAGGGGCTTTGGTGCTGGTGTTTGTGATCTTTGGCTTATGGTTTGGCGTGAGTGATGAAGAAATGGAGGCTAAGGCACTCCAGCAAGCAGAGCAGAGCATACTGGAGGATATGAACGGTACTAAATAGAGCTATTTGTTTCCGCTTTGTCTGCTGTTATCATTAATCCTGTATGATCTGAGTATATAGATGAAAACTCTATATCGTTTAACTGAAATCTTTTATCTTCTTTCAATACACTACCATCATCAAGACCTAAATAGTGTGTAATATCGCCTCTTTGTTTCAACCCCATGTTTGAATCAAAAAAAGCCATGACGAATGCAGTCGCGGCATATACAGAATCATTGATTGCTTTTTTTGTATCAGTATGTGCTATAAGTGTTGCGCTTATAAGGCTTTGTGTATTGTTATCAATTTTCATTACCAAGCCTATTTTGTCGTTTGCAGAGGATGTGATGTTGGGAGGATCAAACGATATAGTTTTAAATTTCATATCTTTATCAAGAGTTTTTAAAGAATAATTTACGTTAACGATATATTCATCAAAGTTTTTAAATATGGACGTGTCTACAGGTTTATTTTTTGTATTATCCGTATCGTCTGAAAAATATCCATAAGCAAAAAAACCTATTACACACCAAACAAGTATGCCTGTTATTATATCTTTTACTGTCATTTTTTTATCTGTCATCATTAAACCTTTTTATTGTTAATTTGGCAGTATGTAAGCCTCTTTTATAGTCTTACCCTCTCTAACTACCCTTACTTTCAACGCTATATCTTCGCCGTCATCTGCTGCCTGGTACAGCTTTGCATTATCTCTTTGATCTAGCAAGGATACCGCCACGAAAGTATTTAGAAGTTGGCTTCTGAGCTTCACTCTCCAGCCGTCATTTATCTTGTCAAAACCTTTTATGGTGTAGGTATCTTCTATGATGGTTTCTTTTGGCTCATATACTTCTACATAGTTAAATGTTTCTACATCGTTCATGTCGTATGTTGACAGTGTACCGTCTGATAGTTCCAGTGTATCACCTACACCAAGAAGTCCTATAGCCTCTTTCATTGCTCTGTTTTTCGCTTTTTCTAGAACAGGCTTTCTTCCAAGCTCTTCTATGGCTTTTGTGGCAACTTCAAGTGCTTTTTTGTTTGTTTCGTTGGCTTCTGTGGTCTCTATCTTGTGTTTCTGTGTATCAAGATAATCTTTCCATGCTTTTGTACCAAAAAAACCAAGAAGCGCTATAATACCAAGTGTCGTTACCTGTAATCCGTCCATCTTTCCTATAACTCCCCATACTTCTGCCGGCAAGTCATTTAACATATCAAGTTCTATACTGCCGTCTTCTACTTTGAAAAGTACTTCTACATCTTCTACTTTTGATTTGCCGAATGTATTTTCAAGAAATAACTTATAGTCTTTTCTGAATGTAGACAAAAAATCTGCAAATTCAGCCGATATATAACCATCTTTTACTTTAAACTTTTCGCCCTTGAAATGAAGTACAAAAGGTATCGGTTTAACATCACCTACCTGCACTTTTTCACCGCTTATTATAGCATCAAATAAATCACTTAAGTCTTTACTTGATGAGATATCTATAGTCCTCATTTAGCACTATCCCCTTTGTTTTGATGTAATTAACCTTTTAGTATCCTGCCTACAACCCTGCCTACGATATGCAGGTACTCTTGGCTGTCTTTGTCAAGCTCTTCATCGTATCCGTTTGCACCGTGGTAGCTTGGGTTTTCTGAGATGATGCGGATGTTGCCATTTAGCATGAATTTGAGATTTTTTACCTGCTCGCCTACTGCTGTGGCTATGATGTACTTGCCGTCTGCTGCGGCTCTCTCACCGTCTTTTAGCGGTATGAACAGTACAATATCGGAGTCATCCACATAGGGTTTCATACTGTCGCCAACTACCTGTATGGCTTTGATGTCTTTCGCGGGGTAGCGCGTGTCAAGGGTGTGGATGTCGACGTAGATATGTTCCAAATGGGCCGTGCCGACAAGCCCAGCCGACCCTGCGCCTACATACCCGTCTATGAGCGGTACGGATATCAGAGAAGATGGCAATGCGCCGCTGAGATAGTCTTCATACTCATACAGGTTTTCTTCAAGCTCTTTTTTTACAAGCCTTTTTTTTTCTTTATGCGTTACAGGTAGGAGATCGATTATAGAAATATTTAGAATATCTGCTAGCTCTGATATTTTCAAAATGTCATTAGGAAACCTGCGACCATTAGCCCAGTGTATAACAGTAGACTTACTCACCCCTAATTTTTCTGCTATTTTCTCTCCAGTAAAATCACGTTTATCCATATAAAAACGCAATTTAGCTGAAAAAAGGTTAGGCAAATCTTTTACATTTTTCAAAACACCCCCCCCTATTTGATTAGTTTTATTATATAAAATTAAAAAATACAAAATGTACCTTTATTAATCTTTAATTAAGAGTACAAAATGTATTATTCATTATGGAACGAAAAAAACTTAAAGAAATACTTAACAACTATTACAGCGTGTCTATGCGCAACATGATACTGCGCGGCGAAAGAAGGCCTGAGTACACGGTGATCGTAGAGCTGCATAAAGTTCACGGTGTGCCTTTTGATGTTTGGATAGATATCAAATCTTTCATAGCCAATTATATACCAAAGGCTGAGACTGGCGCAACTATAAACGATGCGTATGTTTTAGCACAATAAACGCACATCAAAATAAAGGGGAAAAGATGATGAACGATATCTTTGAAAGCGGCGAACTGCCGACTATGGAAGTGTACGAGGCGGCACACAGCGTGGTGTTTGACTATATGGAGAAAAAACGATGCAAGATAGACGTAGTGGCAGCCGATCTTGGTACAACAAAAAACGTGCTGTACCGGCAGCTAAACCCGGATGATACGCTTATGCCGCTTAGCATTGACAGGTGCATAGCCATCACCAGGCTCACCGGGGATATGAGGATACTTGAAGCCTTTGCCAAAGTATTTGATATGGTTGCCGTGAAGCGAAAAACAGCGGAGGCAGACATCAAAGACATAAACTTGCTTGTAGACCGGGCAAACATGGAAAACAGCGATGTTTTCAGGGTGATAAAAAACGCGATAGAAGACGGCGCCATAGATGGAAAAGAGCGCGAAAAAATACTTAAGGAGATAGACGAAGCGCAGGTAGCAAACGCGAAACTCAAAGATACCGTGCTTCATATAGCAGTGCGCGATCTTGATTAGTCTCATTGAAGCCAGCTTTGGCTGGTTTTGATGAGACTAAGGGGTCTGGAACTGGAAAAACTAGCCCCCGAAGCCTCTACCACATCATATCTAATACCTAGACATGAGCCAGTTATTATATCCAGTTCTGGCTGGCTCAAACTTGAAGCATGGCCCATCTGTTGTGCTTAAGTCTAATCGGTTCATGCCTAGGTGGAACTGGAGAAACAAACATGACACAACTATTTAAGCAGCTTAACCATAAGCCCATAGCTTACTACCCGGTTTACAAACAAATTACAAACTCTACTACTGGCGGAATACTACTATCTCAGCTTATGTACTGGTTTAGTAAATCTGACAAGTTTTATAAAACAGACGAAGAGATAAAAACAGAAACGCTACTGACAAAAAAAGAGCTTGAAAACGCTAAAAAACTCATCAAAAACTTACCTTTTATCACTGTAACAAGAGAGGGCATACCTGCTCAAACATACTATGAGATAGACTGGGAAAAGTGGGTAACTTGTATCACCGAAACGGGTAACACAGTTTCCACCATTGGTGGAAACTGTACGCCACAAAACGTGGAAACTAATATAGTATTATCTTTGACAGAGAATACTACAGAGAATACTACAGAGAATAAAAAAACTACAAAAAAAGATGAAGACTTCAAAAACATCGAGCTTTACAAAGTACTCATCGATACAGAAAAAGCACTGTATTTGGAGTACATAGAGCTTAGAAATTCATTGAAACTAAAGACATCTTACCAGTCACATAAAAGGCTACTTGGGAAATACCATGACTTTGGACGTAATCCGTCAGTGATAGAAAATGCGATCAATGCAAACTGGAAAGATTTTTACTCACCAAAGCAAGGTTTTATAAACACAAAAGAGCCTCAGGTAGGCAGTATAGGATGGAGGATGCAGCAGCAAGCAGCAGAAGATAAAAACATCATAGATGTGGAGGCTGAATAATGGTACAGATCAGGCTGGCAAACATCGTTGGGCTTGATATCAATAACGCACAGCACAGCGTAGCCATAGATGAAGCACTCATAGGCATAGAAGATACAGAAGCGTTTTTACAGTTTTGTAGAGATAAAAAGGACGGCATAGAATACACTACAAAACCAGAGAGACTTGATGCACTGGCTACACGGTACAAAAAGCAGCAACAGCAAACAAAGCTGCCGCACGCAACCGCTGATAGCTTTTGCGATAAGATCGTACAAAAGGTGAACACATCACGCATCAAAATAAAGAACATGATAGAAAACGATGAAGTGTCACCTTTTTCAAAGCTGCATTTGGAAGGTGTGCGATACTTCACGATACAAGAGCTTAAAGCCCTTGCGACGCTTCGCACAGCAGCACACATCATAGAGCTTTGTGAGAGAGGAGATCTGAAAACAGCTCTTATAGAGTCATTTATGAAGCAGTACCTTGTCACATCAAAAGATAAGCAGCTTGACAGTAAACAGCGTGACGTTATGAACCTCGTAACTCCAACAGCTAAAAGTATGGTGGGATGAAATGCGTACAGTAGTAGATATCCACATAGAAGAAAACGACTATGAAAAAAGATACTTTATTTCAACGCCAAGCGGCATAGACGGTATACCGCTGCACCTATCTGCCGATATGTCACTTACAAGGGTAAAAACAAAGCGTGCATATGTACGCGATCTTGCCAATGCGCAAAAAATAGCCGGGCTTATTTTTGCAGGAGAAATTAGAGAGGGAATAGCGTATTCGAATGTTAAAAAATCTGTTCAAGAGGTAGCTCATGAAAACAAGTAACCGTTATGGCTCTAAGGTGATGTTAAACAAACTTATAGACGGTGATGTAAGCTACTTCATCGTCTATAAGACAGCAGGGGATAGCCAAAACACTTGGCTTAAGATCGGCAAGAGATCGGAGGGAATAACAGAGGCAAAGTGCATAGAGATACGCAACCAGAAGCTTAGCGAACAAAGACACGGCTTAGACCTTAGCCAAAAGGATATGAAGCGGCTTACTTTCGGGAAACTTGCAGAGTCGTATTTTAGAACAAACGCTGTACATGTTAAGAGTATCAAGCAGTACCAGCAGACATACAAAAAACACATAGAGCCGCATTTCGGAGATATAGCTGTAGCAAACCTTAATGATGAAGATATCACGGACCTACAGACTATCAAGATCGCTCATGGGCTTAAAAAGTCTACGATAAACGGCATCATAAAGCTGATAGTAAGGCTGGTGAACTTTGGCATAAAACGCGGCATCATAAAGTACAGCCCGTTTAGAAACATAAAGCACTTCAAAGTGAGTAACACACGCCTTAGATACCTAAGCCATGAAGAGATAGAACACCTCAGAGACATGGTTAATGATGATCTTGTATTGAAACTCTTTACCGCTGTGGCACTTGGTACAGGTGCTAGAGCTGAGGGAGTGCTGGCAATACAAAAGAAGCACATAAACCAGTCACACAAAAGTATCACGATCAACGACTTTAAACGTGGTAATACCTATGTGGCTTACCTTGATGATGATAGCTTCACGATGCTAGTAGATCACATGAAAAACATGAAGCTAAACCACTATGTGGTATCTGTAAACGGTAAAAAGACAAAGTACCAAACATTGTACAAAAAGCTTAAGCCATTCCTTGAAGTATTTAACGATGATCTGACAGGAAACGATAAGCAACACCGGGTGGTGATACATACGCTTAGGCATACTTTTGCCTCACACTTGGCTATCTCTGGTGTTAGCATACAGGAGATACAAAAGCTGCTTAATCACAAAGATATAAACCAAACACTCAAATACGCGAAATTAGCCCCGGACAGTGGGAGAGATCACGTAAAAAAACTTTATAAAGGGAAACGATGAAATGGAGGCAGTAATATTAGAGGGTGTTGATAAGGTGCTGGCGCATTTAAACCCACGCGCATATATGCAAGCACTTAACCGTACTATAAACGATGTAGGCAGCAAGACAAAAACGCGCCTATCAAAAGGTGTAAGACGTACATATAACATTAAAGCAGGTGATCTTAACAAGTTTATGAAGGTACGAAAGTCACGGTACTCTGACATAAGATACACCATAGATGTTAGATCAAGACGGTTTAATGCTATGAGATTTGGTGCTAAGGTGTTGAAACAGCGCGGTAACGTGAGTGTTAAGATCAGAAAAGACACCGGGCGTAAAGTATTGAAAAGAGCATTTACGGCAAAGAATGGTGCAGTATTGCAGAGAGTAAAAGGTGCACAGGAGATAAGAGCAGTCACTACCGTTTCTATACCTCAAATGTTTAACGATAAGCTGCTAAAAGATGCAGATAAACATGCCCAAAAAGAGCTTAGAACAAGCCTACAAAATAACTTTAATTACTACATAGGTAAGGCGTAAAAGTTATGGTTAGAAATAGATTAGAAAAATTTAGATTATTTTCGCTAGCGAAAGAGTGCGCTACAAACCGTGCTGCAGTTGTTTCAAATAGATTTAGTCAAGACGTTAATAAATATAACTCTATGGATTATATAAAAATAAAAGCAATATGTGGAAAAGCCCTTAAAAAGGTACTTCCTGGAGGTTATGCAGTTAAGGGTACTAGCGAGTGCGAAAATGTCCTAGATATACAAATTTTAAAGTTAGTTTACTTTTTTAGTTTAGCAATTATCCATCAAAGCACGATCATGCCGAGGCTGGAGCCAAAAAGTAAACTAGTTCAAAACTTAGTTTACTTTGGGATTTAAAGGTTTACTTATGGGGAAAAAGTACATTTCGCAAGTAGAGCTGGCAGCAGCAAACGGAGTCAGCAAGCAGCACATAACGAATTTAAAAAAACGCGGGATTTTTGATGCTTGCATGGACGGCAAAAAAATTTTACGCGACTGTGCGCTACAGGCATACATTTCTAGCAAGGATCCTGCAAGGGATTCGCAACGTGAAGCAAACCAAAAAGACAAAGACAAAGAGATCGATGAGACAACTGTAGAAATAGAGACAGGCACAGATACCGAGATCAAAGATAGTTATCTTTATAACGGAGATAACATCAGAGAGCTAAAGTTACTACTTAGAGGAAAATTAACTAGCGGTCAAAAAGTACAGATCATCAACACATTTTGGGCAGGCAAGCTAAACCAACAAAAGTACATGGAGGGTGAAAAGCGGCTCATGCCTAAAGAACAGATAATCAAAGATAACCAGAGGATACTGAAAGCTTTTAGAGACAAGGCACTTGCATTACCTACAAAAATGTCATTAGACCTTTTAGGGCTTAAAGACAAAAAAGAAGCAGCTGCAATAATAGAGAGCTATATCTATGAACTACTGGAGGAACTTAGCCAACTGGAGGACGAAAATCAATGATAGTAGCTGATTGTGTAAGAGTTGTTAAACCACCCAAGAAATTAACTGTATCAGAGTGGGCTGATGAGTACAGGCAACTGAGCAGTGAAGCATCATCGGAAAGCGGAAAGTGGCGCACCAGCAGGGCTGAGTACCAGCGCGGTATTATGAATGCAGTCAGCGATCCTACTGTCCACACTATAGTTTTTATGAGTTCTGCACAGGTTGGGAAAACAGAGCTGCTATTAAACATCATAGGATATTTTGTAGATCAAGACCCTAGCCCCATGCTATTGCTACAGCCAACCCTAGATATGGCACAGGCGTTCAGTAAGGATAGGTTAGCACCAATGACGCGCGACACAAAAGTACTGACCAATAAGATCAAGGACAGTAAGGCAAAAGATAGCGGCAACACTATTTTGCATAAGACATTTTCAGGCGGCCATATCACTATGGCTGGCGCAAACTCTCCGGCATCTCTGGCTTCAAGACCTGTAAGAGTAGTCATGTGTGATGAGGTAGACAGATATCCTGCAAGCGCCGGCGCTGAGGGTGATCCAGTAAATCTTGCCATAAAACGTAGTACTACATTTTGGAACAAAAAAACAATATTGGTATCTACACCGACGGTTAAAGATATAAGCAGAATAGAGGTAGCATACGAGGCAAGCGACCAGAGAAAGTATTACGTACCTTGCCAAGAGTGCAACGAGGGCCAAGTACTGGTATGGAAAAATGTAGTATTTAACGATCAGCCTGATACAGCTAAGTACTACTGTGAAAAATGCGGTGTCGGCATGGATGATACTGCACTATGGAACGCTATCAAAAAAGGGGAGTGGAGGGCAACAAAACCATTTAACGGTGTAGCCGGGTTTTGGCTTAATGAGATTTACAGCCCATGGGTAACACTTAAGGAAATGGCAAAAAATTTTATGGAAGCAAAAAAAAGCCAGTATACCCTCAAGACTTTTATTAACACCTCCCTAGGCGAAACATGGATAGAAGACCAAGGCAAACAGATAGAAGATGACAACCTGCTTAAAAACTGTGAAGACTACATGGCAATACCAAATGAAGCAGTGATACTTACCTGCGGTATAGACGTACAAGATGACAGGCTGGAGGGGGAAATCAAAGCATGGGGCAAAGGCCATGAGAGCTGGGGTATCAAGCCATTCAGGATAGAGGGTATACCGTCACAAAGCCAGATATGGAACGACTTGGATAATATCATAGATGCTATATACATACGTGAAGATGGGGTAGAACTAAGAGTAAGCTGTACCTGCATAGACTCAGGAGGTCACTTCACAGACCAGGTATACAATTACTGCAAAAAACGTGAACACAAAAGAGTGTTCGCTATCAAGGGGTCTAGTGTGATCGGGAAACCTCTTATATCAAGGCCTAGTACAAGCAATAAAGGTAAGGTAAAACTTTTTACTTTAGGCACTGATACAGCAAAAGAGCTGATATTTTCCAGGCTGAATCTAGAAGAGTTTGGAGAAGGTTTCATGCACTTCAATAAAAACTATGATGAAGAGTACTTTAAGCAGCTAACATCAGAGAAGCTTGTAACAACATTCAGCAAAGGCAGACCGTTACGCATATGGAAGCCTACACGACCAAGAAACGAAGCACTAGACTATACCGTATATAATCTTGCTGCGCTTGCAATACTCAACCCGAACTATGAAAAGATACAAGAAAACTTAAAACCGGCCCAAAAAGATGATGCAATACAGCCGAAAAGGCAGTTTAAAAAACAAAAAAAACAAGGGGGATGGGTAAATGGGTACAGGTAGATGTGACATAAGATCAGGAAGACCAAGGTCAGAAGACCCGAAGGTAAAGCTAGATAATGTCAGACTTCGATCATCTTTGGCTGTCAAACTTGATATAACGTATGATGCTTTGGGGGTCTCAAAAACAGAGTTTGTAGAAACAGCCATAGAAAAAGCGCTGGAAGAGCACAGAACTATCTGGGAGATTGAAATTATTTTTTAGGGCTTTTTAAGTACCTGTATTTTTGGCAAAAATAGCACCATAATACATCAAAGGGGTACTCTTGGCTGACGTTCAAACTTTCGCAGAGCAGATGGTAGCGAAGATAGAAGCAGTACTACTCAAAAAAGCAGATAATGATGTGCTTGAATATGAGATAAATGGCAGACAGCTAAAAAAATATACCTTTGGTGATCTTGAAATCCTAAGACAGAAGTATAAAAAAGAGGTGGCAGCAGAAAAGGCAGCCGCCAATCTTGAAGCAGGCATAAAACCAAATCGCCGTGTACTTGTAAGGTTTTCATCTTGAAATTATTTGGATTAGAGATTACAAGGGTAAAACAAACTCTCCCTCAGAAAAGACACTTTAACGCATCCAGTACCGGCACACTATACGCAAATTGGATACCTGTACAAGCTACAGCAGACGTAAGCATAAGGCGCGATCTAAGAAGCGTGCGAAACAGAAGCCGCGATTTAATGATGAATGATGACTATGCAAAGCGATTTAAACGTATATTAAAAACGAATGTCATCGGAAGCACAGGGCTTAGACTTCAAAACAGGGCTAAAGACACAAACGGAAACCTTGACAGGGCGGCTAACAACTTAATAGAGGAGGCCTGGAAAGAGTGGGGTAAAAAAGGTATCTGTGACGTAACAGGAAAATACACTATAGATGACGTGTGGAAAATGGCTATAGGCGCAGCGGCAGAAGACGGCGAAGTGCTTATCCGTAAGGTAAAAGGGTTCCCAAATAAGTTTGGTTTCGCCGTACAGCTTATAGAGGCAGATCACCTTGACGAACAATTCAATGACCCAGAACGTAATATTATGATGGGCATAGAGTTCGACGCATGGGGCAAGCCTATTGCTTATCATATTTACAAATCACACCCACACAGTAACGGCATGCAGCGTATGGATATAGCAAGAGAGCGCATACCTGCCGATCAGATAGTGCATTTGTTTCTACCTACACGAATTTCATCTTCACGTGGTATGCCTTGGATGCACACAGCCATGACGCGCATGAAGATGCTCAACGGCTATGAAGAAGCAGAACTGGTAGCATCACGCGTAGCCGCCAGCAAAGGCGGCTTTTACAAGCGCATTAAAAACGAGAGCGGTGAGTTTTTGGGTGATGAGAAAATTGATGGCGGTTTTGTTAACGAACTAAGCCCAGGGGAGTTTGAGATATTGCCTGACGGGTATGAATTTCAAAGTTATGACCCGACACACCCCACTACAGCGTTTAAAGACTTTATAAAAGTTGTTTTGCGCGGTGTATCAAGCGGTCTTGATATCAGTTACAATTCCCTGGCAAACGATCTTGAAGGTGTCAATTTTTCAAGCCTTAGAAGCGGGAAGCTTGAAGAGCGCGACATCTGGAAAGAGCTACAGCAGTGGATGATAGATCATGCAGCCGCACCAGTGTTTGGAGACTGGCTGGATATGGCGCTACTTAAGCAAGCCGTTCCATTGCCGTATTCAAAGTATGAAAAATTCAACGCACCTTCATTTTTGGGGCGCGGGTTTGCTTGGGTTGACCCATATAAAGATATGCTGGCGAACATTCTGGCAAAAAAAGAGGGTCTTAAGACAGATACACAGATAGCTAATGAAATGGGTATGGACTTAGAAGAACTATATCAGCAGTTGCAAAAAGAGAAAAAACTTAGAGAGCAGTACGGCATCCTTACTATGAGTGAAGCAGAGATAGCGCAGATCATGACAGTCGTAATCCAAAGTGAACAAGGAGGACATAACGATGAATAAGCAATATATAGAAAACACAAAAAAAGTTTTTAAAGAGTTCAGAGATTTAGAAGTAAGAAGTATAAACCAAGATGAAAAAACCGTAGAGCTGTCTTTCAGTAGTGAAGACCCGTATGAGAGATACTGGGGGGTAGAGATACTGGATCACTCAACTACATCAGTGGATATGAGCCGCTTAAACAATGCCGCACCGCTTCTCTTTAACCATAACAGGGATGAAGTCATCGGGGTGGTAGTATCTGCAAAGATCGCAGATAAGCGCGGTATCGCTGTAGTACGTTTCGGGAACAGTGCTAAAGCCAAAGAGGTATTTAGTGATGTGGTTGACGGTATTATGAAAAATGTATCTGTGGGATATCAGATCGATGAAATGATACTTGAGAGTGAAAAGGATGGGATGGAAACGTATCGTGTCACCTCTTGGCGGCCATTTGAGATATCGGTAGTTTCGATACCGGCAGATACCACGGTAGGTATCGGACGAGGCGCAGAAGACCCTAAGGAGTCTGACGTAAAGATAATCAATAAACTAAACAAAAAGGGAGAGCAGAATATGAATGAAGAAGAAAAAAGAGTAGCAGAAGAAGCAGCTAAGCGTGAAGCAAGAGCAGCTGAAAAAACAAGAGTAAGAGAGATCGCGGCTATCGCTAAAAAACATGACATGGAGGAAGAGGGGCAAAAAGCAATTGAAGAGGATACGACAGTCGATGAATTTAGGGCTTTAGTTCTGCAAAAGATAGGGAGTGCAAAGCCGGTAGACACTAAAGCAAATAATGTATTGGATGAAAAAGAAGTCCGTGCGTATTCTCTTGGCAAAGCGATACGTGCGGCACTAATAGGTGATTGGAGCGAAGCGCAGGTTGAGCAAAGAGCAAGCCAAAAGGTAGCTAAGCTGTTAGGCAAAGATGCAAGAGGGTTTTATGTGCCACATCAAGTGCTTGAAAGAGACCTAAATACAACAGGCGGCGCTGCAATAATCAGCACTAATGACGGCGGCATCTCGTTTATCGATATTCTAAAAAACAAACTTGTAACACAAAAACTTGGCGCAGTCGTGATCGGAGGATTGAGCGGTAATGTTTCAGTGCCAAAAAAGACAGGCAAATCAACCGCATATTGGATCAATGAAGAAGACAACACAACAGGAAGTGATCTAGTTCTCGGTATGCTGCCTTTGACACCAAAAACGGTAAGTGCAAAAACAGGATATTCAAGACAAATGTTGCTGCAGGGGAATATAGATGTCGAAAACTTGTTAATGAGTGACTTGGCCGAAGAGATCGCTTTAGCTATTGATGCAGCAGGAATTGCAGGAACAGGGCTTGACGGGCAACCAAAAGGCATACTATATACTACAGGTATTGGAGCTGTGGACTGCTCTACTGCTTTAGGTGGCATCAATTTTAACAAGGTCGTCGATCTTGAGACAGCAATCGCAAACGGGAATGCAGATGTTGAAAATATGCATTATGTGTCAGGTGCATCCGTAACAGGAAAGCTCAAAAAAATACCTGTAGAATCTGGCCATCCTGAAAAACTTTTAAAAGACGGCGAGGTAAATGGATATAACCACACAAGAAGTAACCAGGTGCCTGCGAATACTCTCATATTCGGAGACTTCAGCCAGCTTTTATACGGATTGTGGGGCGGGCTTGATATCATGATAGATCCGTATGCGAAAGCAGACAGCGCCGGCGTTGTGATCCGGGCATTCCAATCTGTAGATGTTGCAATAAGACATCCAGAATCGTTCAGCGCAACCAACAATATCGATCAATAAGGAGATAGATAAATGAAAGGAATCAAGATGGCAGCAACCATCTTTGTACACGGTGTTATTGTAGCAGAAAATACAATTCTCACGGTAGAAGACGGTGCAGATATAAAAGACAATAAGATAAACCCGCGCGAAGCAAAAGAGCTTATTGGCCGCGGTGCGGCCGTAGCGATAGAAGATCATGTAGGCGATATTTACAGTATTGAAAATGATATTACAAAGCCTATCGAGAAGATGAACAAATCAGAGCTTTTGACTTATGCCGAGTCCATCGGAGTAGAAGCAGATGACTCTATGACAAAAGCAGAGATCATTGAAGTAATCAACGCGCAAGACGAAGAGTAAGCAAATGAGTTTTGAAGACATGGTGGCTGCCGATCTTGAAGCGTGCTACAGCACAGCAGGGTTTAGCATGACCATAGAGCATATTTTCGCTGGCGAAAGTGAGCAGCTAGCTGTTATCTTTGACGAGTTCACAGAAGTGGTATTGGATGATAGTAGCCATACAGGCGTAGCGGTTACTGTACCGTCATTTTCAGTTCCAGCACACTTGGCGGCGAATATCAACCTAAAGTCTTCATTTATCATAAACGGCAAAACGTATGCACCTACTGAAAAGCCGCTGCAAAAGGATGGTACTAAGACCATATACCTAGAGGTACAAGATGCGTAGACATGACATAGTAACAATTCTTATATCTCACTTGCAGCAGATCAGCAGTGCAAACGGTTTTTATACCGAAGCCGGCGCAAACGTATTTGAGTGGAGGGCAAAAGCCATTGAAGATGACCTGCTACCTGCCATTATAGTATGCGACCCTGAAGACAACGCAGTAGATGACAGCCAGACGCTAAAGCATAAGCTCAAAATAGAGATAGACATAGCTGTAAGCAGCGGCAAGCAAACTACCATGGATATGAGAATGGTAAGCTCTGACATACTCAAAGCATTTGGGCTTTTTGAAGAAGAGGTATCGCAGGTATGCAGGTATCTAGGCAGTGAGACTTTAATCGAGCATAAAGAGAAACTTTATGCTGGGGTAAGGCTTGAATTTGAGATCGAATACCAAAGCAAAAGGTGGGAACAGTAATGCCGATAGCAGAGATAAAAAGACGTATCGCTAACATCATAGCATTTGGCACTGTATCACAGGTAAAAAGTGGAGATGGCAAGGCACTTGTAAGGGTGAAAGTAATGGACTTGGAAACCGACTGGCTGCCAGTATCTTCACTATCTAACGGCTTCAAAAAGCACTGGATACCTACCACAGTCGGTGAGCAGTGCATAGTGCTTAGACCATTTGGAGAGAGCAGCAGCGGCATAGTATTTAGGAGTATCTTTAACCGTGGCGAGAAAGAGCCGGCAGGTGCAGATGAAAGTACGGAGATAATAGAGTACAGCGACGGTACTAGGGTCAGCTACTCTACTGCCTCAGGTGCGCTTAACGTAGAGTGTGTAGGTGTTGTGACGATCAAGGCGGCTTCCGTTGTGATAGATGCACCTACTACGTTTAAACAAGACGTTACAGCAGATGGAAATATCACTGCTGGCGGTAGCGTCACAGACAGTGACGGTGACGGTGGCGCGTGATGTACTTGATAACCATAGCAGACAGCATTAACCGTATTCTCAAGACACCAGTAGGCTCGCGAGTAATGAGGCCGTTGTACGGTTCTAGGCTTTACCTGCTTAGAGACAGAAAATTTAGTAAAGAGTGGCAGCTTTTGGCTACGCGGTACGTATTTGAAGCGATCAGTATCAACGAGCCGCGAGTAAAAGTAGACCGAGTAAATTTTGATACGGACCCTGTAAAAGGTACGGTACAGATCAGCGTACACCTTACCAACGGTGAAACAGTAGAGGTAACAAATGATTGATATTAACGCACTACCAGAGCCTAAAGTACTCCAAGAGCTTTGCTACGAAACCATACTGGCAAATAAGATAGCAAAAGCTAAAGAGCTTGTACCAGACTGGCAACCGCTAGAGAGTGATGAGTTTAAAATGATCTTAGAGGATGCAGCATACCAAGAGCTAAACCTAAGAGCAGAACTAAACAAGATCACTTTGGCATATTTTGTTGCAACCGCTACCGGGGCAGACCTTGATAACCACGCAGCAGATGATGGTATAGAGAGGTTACAAGGCAGCAAGCCTTACGCACTGTACGAGTTTTCACTAAGTGCTGCATTTGGTTTTGATGTTGTGATACCTAAAAACATCGTACTGCAAGACAGTATGGGTGAGTACCAAGGCGTGCTGCTTGACGATGTTACCATTATATCAGGCGAAACAAAAGCAAACGGTACTGTAGAGCTGCAAGTTTACACAGCCAGCAGCAAAGTAAAAACAGAGCAGCTTACAACAACACTGCCTTACGTTGTAGAGCCTAAAGCACTCGAAGAGTTTACAAACGGTGCAGATGCAGAAGATGACAAAAGCCTACTTTACAGGCTGCTTATATCAAAAGCTGATAAGTCAACGGCAGGGAGTGAGGAAACCTACGAGAGCTTCACACTCAAAGCAGACAGCCGTATAGAAGATGTGAAGATACTAAGGGGCGAAAACGGTGTAGTCAACGTGTATTACTACAGCAGTATTGAAGATGCGCTTATCACTACACGTATCACAGATGCGCTTAACGATACAAAGGTACGCCCTATCAGTGATGACGTAGTGGTAGCACCAGCAACACAGGTAAGCTACAGTGTTACAGCACAGGTAAAAATATTGCCAAACCTTGATACTGCAACCGTGTATGCAAATGCCGTTGCAGCCTTTAATGCAGGGCTGGAGTCTCTTAAACAGATCGGTACGGATATCACGCTTAGTGAGATCAACGAATTTTTAAAAGTGGATGGAGTGAAAGAGGTAGTTATCTCTTCACCAGCAGCAAACATACACATAGATGACAATAAAATAGGGATAAACGATGCAGCCGCAAATACTATCACTTTTACCGTCCTTTGAGCCTAAAGAGCTGCACGCTCTTAGCCACATAAGCAACGATACGAGGCAGCAGCTTAGCACTGAGATACAAGAGATCAAAAAACTGCGCGACCCTCTGCTATGTAATGCAAGGTTTTTGCAGTTTTTGGCGTATGCACACAAAGCTGATCTATGGACTGACGTACTCCATGATGATGAAAAGCGGCAGCTTATTTTGCAGAGTAAAAACCTGCACAGGCATAAGGGTACGGTTTGGGCTGTACTGGAGATACTTAAAGCCATAGGGCTTAGTAGCGCATCGCAAGAGGCGATACTACTGGAATACAAAGACAGGGAAAAAGCAAAATACACTGTAAAGCGTGACGGTACTTACAGTTATGACGCTACAGTGCTTCATAATGACGGCTCACCTATATACCCTTTAGAGTTCACACACTGGACTGAATTTATCGTAGAGCTTAAAGTGCCGCTTACATCGGTAAAAGCGGAACTGGCACGCAAACTTATCGAAATGTACAAACCTGTGCGCTCTAAGCTGCTTGGTTTTGTATACGACACGCTGCAGGCTAGGGATGGAAGCATTTACTATAACGCTGAGCATACCCACGGCTTAATCAACTAATAGGAGGATAAGCGATATGGCAACCATAGCAGAGACAGAACAGTGGGAAGATGGAATATACCAGCTTGAAACTACAGACCCGGTAGAGGGTGGCACAAACGGTATAGATAATACACCGCATAAACACCTTGCAAACAGAACACTTTGGCTAAAAGCACAGATAGAAGCACTGGCACAGAGTTTATCTATCGTAGACGCAAATACACTACAGGGTAAGACAGTATCAGATATACAGACGCTTATCATAAATGCTATTACTAACGGTGCCGGTGCGGCGTATGATACTCTTTTGGAGCTACAGCAAGAGATACAGGCAAACGATAACGATATTACCGGAATTTTATATTCTATATCGTTAAGGTTGACGAATATCGTTGAAGACACAACGCCACAACTAGGCGGCTCTTTGGACGGTGACGGGAACTACATTAAAGACGTGTGGTACAACCAACTTGCAGATGTTACTGTATCTACAGGAACCCATACGATATACTTTTCAGATGGTAACAGGAAGAAAATCACTGCTGGTGGTAACTTCACGATTGCTTTCGGAGGAGTATCTGCAAATCAAAACGTGTACATCATTGAAGCGGTCAACTGGGGGGCATATACGATCACATTCCCCGCAGGCTTGAAAGTAGAAGACGGAGCACTGCCAGAATTTACCGTGAGTGGCACGGACTTGATAGCGATAGAAGTAGATAAGAACGGAACCTATACCCTGTCTGTAATTGCACAAAATATAGGAGTGATCGTATGATACGGTCACTTTTGATGGCTGGCAACAAGAAGAAGTTGTTTATCGAATTTGGAGCAAACCATAGAGCAGACGGGGCTACTGGTATCACAATGGATACAACTGCTGGGAGTGCTATTCCTAACGAAGAAATGCTTTTAATCGCAATTGCAAGCTCATACGACCCAGAGTATGATGTTCTTAATTATTTCCATATTGACGGGGTTACTCCTGATTTTCTATATGATGTGGTTGATAATACGGATGAAGAGCATATGGGTATATTTGTGGGAGTTCAAAGTATAACCAATGGGGATTATATAAAGACAATTTCTGTTGATGTTGACCCAGAAAATACAGCGTTTGGAGATCAGTATATAGAAACTGACTTCAGGCTATCTTATTGCAGAGTTTTAAAAAAAAGAAACATGACAGTTGTAAAACAAGAAGAGTTCACTGGAACAACTCTCTATCCTATTACGGTATCACCCATTGAAGCACAAAAAGGTGATTTGATTGTTGCTATTATGAACATACGGCATAGCGCAGATGCAGACACATTAAACGTTTCATCAACAACACACGAGGTTAACCTACTGTTTTCAGATACAACAGAAACATATCCTAGGTTTAAAATATTTACGATCGATGTTGATGATAATACCCAGCCTTCATTCACTTTCAACGCGACTGATGTCTACCAGCAAGCAGTTGCAATGTATCTAATAATAAGAGGAAACTAAAATGTACGCAGAAATAACAGACGGAAAAGTTACGAAAATAGTAAGTGTAGGCGGGAGCTATAAAAATATCTCTTTTGGTAAACTTGCAGAAGACAAAGAGTATTTTGATGCAGGATTGTATAAGCTTATCGATGTAGCTCCTACAGTAACAGAGTATCAAAGGCTTGGCGGAGAGGTCATAGAGATAGACGAAGCTTCAAGAACAGTCACACGCACCAAGAATGTGCTTGATATGAGCACGGAAGAGATATATACGAAGAATATCAAAAAAATTAACAGGGAATACGAAAGCGCAATTGCTCAACTCACTGCTGGTGTGCCCGATAGTGAGAAAGGCACATGGAGCAAACAAGAAGCAGAAGCCAGGGCATACGTTGCCAACAATACGGTATCAACCCCACTTATAGACGGCATAGCAACAGCAAGAGGAGTTGATAAGGTGTATCTTATTGGGAAGATCATAGAAAAGGCAGATGCCTATACTATTGCAATTGCTCAACTTACTGGTGAAAGACAAGCGAAAGAAGATCAGCTCAATATGGGGGAACTATGAGGGCGTTTTTTATATACATTGCTTCACTCATTGTATTTGGAATATACGATCTATTTATGATGCCAAGAGCCGTCTTGATAAATAGAAAGAATCTACCGCAATATTTCTACAATGCAGCCTTAGGAAGAGATCAATACTCAAATGCAAAAAGAGGGGGAAAAGTAGACGAGACTGTCAGCGGGGAGGATGGATACTATCTGCAAAAAGGAAAGCTTGGATGCTGCAAGATGAGAAAGTACTTTTGCATGTTGCTTGATGTGGTTTTTAATGAAAAAGATCACTGCATTAAGTCAATAGATAAGCAAGAATGGGACTATCTATAACGAGTTTTTTTGCAATATAAAAAGGGGTTTTAAAAGCGTGTCACTTTTGGTGAGAATATAAATACTTTAAATACATAAAGAAAGGAAACAAAAACATGGATTTGAATTACGGTATTAATGGTAGTTTTGGTGTAACAGCTGCAAGACCTGTGACGGTAAGCAGCTCTGCGCCTATCGGTATCGTAGCAACGGCTAACGCTGGCACTACAGGGCTTATGAAATTCAACAATGCAGAAGAGGGGCTAAAGTATGTCACGGATAACAACATTACAGACGGAACGCTTAAAGCTGCCTTAACTGGTATCTATCTCCAAGGTGTAAACTGCCCACTGGTAGTACACGTTTCTACGATAGATGCTACAGAAGCGAATAACATTACTAATGTGCTTGCCGGTCTTGATATGCTTAAGCAAGCTGACCCGGTAACTGGCATCGAGCTTAAGAACGGTTTGATTATTACGCCGGAGTACTCTGCTGACGTTACGGTGGCGGCAAAAGTGGATGCTATCGCTACAGCACTGTGGTGTATTGGTATCGTAGATAACTTTAGCGAAGATGAGGCAGGGGTAGCTACGTTTGTAGAAAACTTCGGGAGTATGTACCTGCTTGTAGGTACTGGAAAGTACAACGCTGACGGGCTGGAGATACCTTACAGTGCTTTGATGGCTGGAGTGATCGCATACCATGACGGTAATACGCCTTTTGGATGGGCGCAAAACCACTCTAACCGTATCGCTAAAGGTGTGGCAGGTACGACCAGGGTCATAGAGTACCTAGAGGGTCAGGACTGTGAGGCTAGAAGACTTAGACAAAGTGGAGTAGGCTGTATCGTCAAAGATGTTGGCTGGCGTACTTACGGGTTTGAAACTACAGACATTGACCCTATTTGGCAAGCACTAGACAGGGTAAGGACATTTCACAGGCTGCTTGATGCTATCATCAAAGCCAGTAAGTGGGCTAGGGATAGAGAAGCAGATCAGCTTATCTGGGTCAAAAAGACAATCGTAGAGTTTATGAACGAGCTAAAAGGCAATGGTGTGGTTATCGGGTTTGATGTATTCTTTGACCCATTGAAAAACACACTGGCAACGGTAACGGCTGGTAAATTCTACTTGACAGTAGAGGTACAGGATATGCCAAGTATCAGAGAGCTTAATATAGAGCTTGTTTACTCAGATGCTTACAATGAGACACTTATCAACTATATCAACGGCTAAGGAGGGTTGAGAAATGGGAACACAGGTTAGACTACCACAGAGCGTAGTGGACGTTTCTGTATTTATCGAGGGCAACGGGTTTGCAGGTCTTACGGATAAGATCAGCCTACCAGACATTGAACGTATTTTAGAGACTTCAAAGGCTGGCGGCTTTGAGCGTGACGTAGATACGGGCGTATTCAAAAAAATGGAGTTTGAAGTAGGGGTAAAAGAGTTCAATAAGATCATCTATACTGCTGCTTCTACAGGTATCGCCAGCGGGAAAGGTATCGGTATCGTACTTAAGGGGTCTATCCTGCAGGATGGCACTAAGATACCTTTTGTAGCGACAATACAAGGTAAGTCAGGTGTCGCGCTTGGCGGCATCGGTGCAGGTGACGGAGGCACTACCACGCTTAAGGGAACAGCAGAGCGTTTTTCATATGAGTTGAACGGTGAAGAGTTGGTGCACATGGATACGCGCAATATGATCGCAAAGATCGCTGGCGTAGATCACCTTGAAGTACTCAGACAGCATATACTATAAGGGGGCGTGAGTCATGGCTGAAACAAAAACACTAGAAGCACTTGAAAAAGAGGTAGCGGAACTTGAAGAAGCAGCACAGCGTAAAGCACTTGAAAAAAGGCTTGAACAGCTAAAAAGAGCTGACAGTAACATATTGTCAAACGGTAAAACTGCAAAGATGAGAAAGCCTACCGTTAGGGATATGAAGCTATCAAACGAGGGTAATACCGATGCAGGAAAAGAGCTTATCTTGATGCGTAATCTTACAGAGCTGACAGAAGAAGAACTGTACGCACTTGACATTGAAGACTACGCTATCTACCAGATGATGCTACAGGGTTTTTTATCATAAGCTATGACGATGCGCGTATGGGTATGGCTCTGGTGGGTCATACCATGCACTTTAGTTATAGCGATATGTTAGAAATGGAAACGGATGAGTTTAGAGAGTTTGTGAAGATCGCACAAGAGCTGAGCGAACAATAAGCCCAAAGCCTACTACCGTAGCAGCTACCACAGTAACCGATACAGCAGTAGTAGAGCCTGTCAGCATACCAACGATCACAGATACAATGATACAAGCGAAAAATAGCCCTATCAAGGACTTTATATAAAAAATAATCTCTTTCATAGGTCTATTATACCACAGGAGTGTAAAAAATGGAAAAGATGCTGGCACTTGGGATAATCCTATCGGCTAAAGATATGCTAACACCGTCACTTGGCAAGGCTGGAGAGGCTATAAACAAGTATGAGGGGAAAATCAAAAAGCTTGGCAGCAGCATGACAAAGCTTGGCACGGTAACGCTTGGTGCTGGTATGGCCATTGGTGCTGCACTCAAACAGCCTTATGAGGCGTTTAGTGATCTTAAAGCAGCACAGGGCGAGATAAAATCACTTGATATAGGCGATCTTGGCATAAGTAAGATCACAGATGCAGCCGTTAAGTTTTCAAACACGTTCAGCGGCACTACAGCCCCGGACTTTGTGCGCGCCTCTTACGATATCAAAAGTGGTATCGCTTCACTGAGCGATACAGGGGTAGCGGAGTTTACACGGCTTGCATCCCTAACCGGTAAAGCCACAAAGTCAACTACAGAGCAGATGACATCTTTTTTTGCTACCGGGTACGGTATTTATACCAAACAGTTTGACGAACTGCAAAGCCAGACGGCAGCCGGGTGGAATAAACTAAGCCAAGAAGAAAAAGATATCAAATTCGGTCAGGCGTTTAGTGCAGGTATCGGCGCAGCCGTAAAGCAGTTTAAAACCACTGGGAGCGAAATGCAAAGCGCAATAGAGACGCTCGGTGCAGCTGCTACTACATCAAACGTACCGCTATCTAACCAGCTTGCAATACTTGGAACGCTTAATGGGATCATGAGCGGCTCGGAGGGCGCTACAAAATATAAGGCATTTTTAAAAGGTGCGGCCAAAGCACAAGAAGATTTAAATATGAGTTTTGTTGACCAAAACAACCAGCTGTTGTCAACGCCACAGATACTTGAAAAACTCCATGCACATTATGGCAACGTACTTGATGACATGGAAAAGATGGAAATTACAAAAGCGTTTGGCTCAGATGAGGCGGCTGGATATATAACAGCGCTTTATGACAAAACAGGACAACTTAAAGACGGTATAAACAGCGTTAGCAACTCTATGGCAAACGGAACTGATGAAGTAGAGCGTATGGCAAAAGCCATGAATGACGGCCATGAAATGGAACTGCTACAGCAGCGCATAGGTAACCTTATTACAGTGATCGGCACTGGGTTTGCGCCCATAGTGAACAATATAGGAAAGGTGATAGGGAAAGTAACCATGAAGCTTGGCGGGATGATAAAAGAATACCCTGAGCTTACAAGATGGGTCACTGGTGGTATAGCACTGTTTGGTGCTACTGCTGTGGTACTTGGTACAGTTGCTATCTCTATAGGGGCTTTGACTATGGCTATACCTATGCTTAGTAAAGGCTTTTTAGTGTTGGGTGGTGCTATAAAATTTGTTGGTGCTGCACTTGGTTTTGTAGGTAAGATACTACTACTTAACCCAATAGGTTTAGCCGTTACTGCGATAGCAGCAGCAGCATATCTTATCTATACAAACTGGGATAAGCTAAAAGTATGGTTTAGCAGCCTGTGGACTAGCATTAATGATATTTTTAGCAAATCAAGCAGCTACATTAATGAAGTGATACAAAGCCCTATAGCTTCTATAAAAGCAGGGTGGGAAACGCTGCTAAATTGGTTTTCTGTGAAATTCGAGTGGCTGGCAGATAAATTCAACACCGTATCAGGATGGGTAGGTAGCACTATAGACTGGCTAGGTCTTGGTGGCGGTGATGGCAAGCAACAGTCATCAGGTGCTGCAAGCAAAGGCGGCAAAACATCTAAAGTTGGTGCTGCTGTTGCAGCGCAGCCATCAAAGCCGCTGTTTAAAACAGAGCCACTATTTAAAGAGAAGTCAGCATACACACCAGAGCAGCAAAAGAGCAAAAAAAGCGGCGCTGGCTCAAACCATAACTATAATGTAAATCTAACCGTAAATAATCCTGCAAAAGGCGTAAATGTAGAAAAGGCGGTACAGAAAGCCATAAGGATGTGCAACAGCAGATCGCTTAGCGATGATGTTTAGAGGGCTTTAAAAATATGAAAACTTTTACTAAAATAGGGAAAATGTGCAGGGGGTGGGTAACACTATGCTGGCTATGATAGATTTTTTCACGTTTGACATAGACAATAGAGATATAGACAGCATCAGCAGCTACCTTACTTTCAAGTTCGCACGGCATGAAAAGCTTGGGAATTTTGATAGCTTCCAAAACATAGGGAGATACGAGGAAGAGATCACTATACACGGTACGCTGATCTGCCAAAGTCAGCATCAGCTAAAAAGCTTCGAGCTGCTTGGCAAGATGAAAACGCAGCATATCTTGACGCTGCCGGACGGAACGTGCAAAACTATCATTATAACTACACTAGATACAGACAAATCTACATTTTTAAAAACGGGTGAATTTCTAAGACAGGAATACGCGCTGTCTATAGCTGTAGTCGGCGACGGCTTCAATCTTGACATAGCAGGTATGGCAGCAAGCTTTTTAGGCGGTCTTCTATGAAACAGGTTACGGCACAGCACGGTGACAGGTTAGACCAGATCGCCTATAGCGAATATGGCACGCTTGAATACTTCAATAAGGTGATGGATGCAAACCTACACCTATCAGCAAAGCCTATCTTAGAAAACGGCGATATCGTAAATATGCCTACCATAACAATGCAAGTACAAGAGATCAAGGTAAAAACACTATGGTAGAACTGTTTGGCATCCCAAAAAAACCCACGTATAAGATACTGGCAAACGGTACAGATATAACTGCCACACTGCAAAATAACAGCGCGTCTATCTCTCTTGAAGATGAAGCAAACGAAGAAGCAGATCAGCTGTGTATTACCGTAGAGGGCGCGATAGCAAGACCACAGGCAGACGATACCTTGGAACTGTGGATGGGGTACGGTCTAACCTTGGTATATTTTGGGTCTTTTGTGGTACAGGAAACTACAAAGGATGATGACTATACACTGACGGTAAAAGCAACCGGCGTAAACTTTTCCAGCGCGCTTAAAGTAAAGCGTGAGATCACTTACGAAAAGGTAACCATCAAAGATATATGTACACAAATTGCAAAACGTCACGATCTTAAACTTAAGTGCGACTATGATGATATCACCATAAAAAGCCTAAGCCAGGACAAAGAGAGTGACATACACTTTTTAAACCGAGTGGCCGGTGAGTATAACGCTATTTTCAACATCAAAAACAGGACGCTTATATTTCTGCACCGCATCAAAGACGGTAAAGCAAGTAATGAACTGCCAAGGTATATGGTTCATAAGAACGATGTACACAATCTCACCATAACCCATAGCAAAAAAGCACTCTATAACAGTTGTAAATGCTGCTGGCACTGCACGATAGACAATATAAAAAAAGAGGTAATAGTAGGTGATGGTGACCCGAGTATAGTGCATTATGGACAATTTAAGGACGAAGCAGAAGCAGCTGCAAAAGCTACTGCTTTGCTTGAGAAAACAAAAGGATGCCACGTGGGCGGAAGCTTTGAGATAGACGGGGCAGTGATGTATGCTGGAGGCGTAGTGGAGTTGGTAGGAACTGTGGACGATGACGGGGAGTACAGCATAAAAAGGATAAGCCATACCATAGATAGCAGCAATGGGTGGGTTACATGGGCAGAAATAACAAGATAAGGAGCATTAAAAATGATAACAAAAAAAGGTAAATTATGCTAAATGAAACTACTACAATTGGAGCAAAAGCGCTAGCAGCATCTACAAGCGCAGGGATGATCGGTGTCGGGTTTCTTGATAATATCAACGTAGAGCTTATCATACTTGGGTTGATAGGGCTTGTAGTGAGCATACTGAGTTATCACTACGACATAGAGCACACAGAAGACAAGGCGCATAGCATGTCAGAGATTATAAAATACATCTTGTTCGGGACACTTGCTTTGCCAAGCGCGTACGTAGCTGCCGGAGAACACATCACAAATGACGTATCAGGGAGACTGTTTATCGGTGTTTTTGCTTCGTATTACATTATTCGTCTGCTTGATACAATAATACAAAAGGTGCAGAACATGATTATGGAGTGGAGAAGATGAGTTTTTTTGCTTTACAGGCTGTTCTGACTTTTTTATGGTTTCTGTCTTTCGTGAACAAGCTATACAAAAAAAGCCTATCCACATTCATTATAATAAATGTGATTTTTGCTGCTGTAATAGCAGTGAGAATCAATGAAGCGCTGGCGCATTTCATCTTAATAATAGGCATGATCTTCATTTATCACCGCGCTGCTTTTAAGAGAGAGAATGAAAGGTTATTTACATGGCGGCATTAATCTATAAATTAAGGTTATATTTGTATGCCGCGACTGCATTCGTCATGGCTGCGTTTCTCTACTTTTGGCATTACAAACCAATCGCTAACATAGAAGCAGCTTACCAAGAGCAGTTACAGGCTACCAAAACTGCAAAAAAAGAGACAGTTGTACAAAAGGCGAAGCTCTTCACTGAGAAGCATATAGAGAAAAAAGAAGCACTGAAAGGGATTAGCTATGAAGAGTATAACGGCACTATCGATACTAATATCGGTACTCATACTAAACGGCTGTAGTGTTTTCGGCACTGGTGCAGGTGAGAATATAGAAGTACGGCCCAAACTGGTAACCTGGGAATATACAGAAAAACCAGTAGTTGACTTTGACCTGGAGTACACAGTAAAAGAAGTGGGGGTGCAGCATGGCAAAGATCGTAGAGATTAGTGTAGAGAAGTTCAAAATACTTATCAAGAACTATATTATGGTAAGAAGACAAAACAGGGAACTACGTAAGATCAATGAGTTTTTAAATAACCAGATCAACGACTATAACAAAAAGTTTGGAGGACAAAAAAATGACAAAAACAGAACGTAAAAAAACACTTAAAGAGCATCAAGACAAAAGAACCAGGTGCCTTGTGTATACCAGAGTGATGGGATATCACAGACCGGTAGAGAGTTTCAATGTTGGCAAGAAAGGTGAACACGATGAGAGAACTTTTTTTAGAGCTTGATGATGAGTGATTTAAAGAGAAAAGTGATAAACGATATCATCGAGCGTGAGGGCAGTTACATAAATGACCCACGCGACAGTGGCGGCGAAACAAATTATGGCATAACCGTAGCAGTAGCCAGAGCATACGGCTATACTGGAGAGATGAAAAAACTACATAGATCTGCAGCGTTTACCATTTATAGCAAACTATACTGGGATAAGCTGATGCTAGACAACATAGAGTCTTTATCTACTTTACTGGCAGCAGAGCTGGCAGATACGGCTATAAATATGGGTGTAGGAACTGCTGCAAAGTTTCTACAAAGGTCTCTTAATGCGCTTAACGATAGACAGAGATACTACTATGATCTAACAGTAGACGGTGATATAGGGGGTAAGACGCTTATAGCCCTAAGATCATACTTTAAAGTAAGGGGCTTAGACGGTGAAAAAGTGCTGCTACGTATGCTAAATTCACTACAGGGTGCTTACTATGTTGAGCTTTCAGAACGAAGAGAAAAAGATGAGGCATTTATTTTTGGCTGGTTTTTAAACAGAGTCGAATAATACATAAAAGGATAAGAAATGGCTAAATTAACTACTGATACAGAATGGACAGCAACAATACCAGCAGGTACATATGATATGCAGAAAAAAAGCACCGGCGATCTATACATTGGCAGAGGGCCTTCACAACCTACAAACGTTTTAGATGCTATACATATCGATAGCTCTGCGGCTTTTAGGTTTACCGTCGCAGATGGCGAAACGGCATACTTTTTCGGCGATAATGTTGTTGTATATTATTACAAGGTATATTAAATGTTACGCTTGTTCCTTGGACCCACCCTGAGTGAGATTTCCATCTTCTCCCGCGCTTATTTTTTAGGGAAGCCCGGCGAACTTGGTTTTGGTGTGGCTGCTGCGCCTGAGAGTGTGTATACTGCTGCTGGGTTTATCCCGCTGGAAGGTCACAATACAATAGGCCGCGACAACTATGGAAACTATTTGCACGTTGCTTCTGGTGCTATCTGCGTCTACATACCAAAACATTATTACAAAATAGCCGGGAACACGTTCACCTACTCAGATACCGCGGCAGATGGCTATGTACTAGATCGCACATTTATTAATGCTGGCGCAGAGATTAGGGGCATCTTCGTTTCCAAATACGGTGGCACAAACAATGGCGGTATCTTCTCATCACAGCAAGGGAAAGACCCGCTGTCCACGAATAGTGCGCACAATCCAATCTCAGCCCTCAACGGTACGCCTTTAAATACTTACGGCGGACTCTATACGGCCGTAAAGACGATGTCAATCGATGCCATTGTCACTCCAATTTGGACATATAATATGTTGGCCCGTATGGCAAAAGCTCACGGAGAGGCCTCTCTAACGACTGACGTGTGCGCCTACATAGACGTTGTTCCAAAAATGCCAAAAGGAAACTTGGCAAACGCATTGAAAGACTATAATGACACTAGCGTCACTTTCACTGCTTCAGGATACTCAAATTGTGCATTGACTGGCAGCGGATCAAACTTCGCCAAAACCACGCACAACGGCCAAAAATGCGGTATCGCAGACCTGACTGGAAATATGTTTGAAGTTGGAAGCGGTCTCATACGCTTTGATAGCACTGGCTTCCTCGTCATCAAAGAGTCGGTAGACATCACTACCATCCTAAACGACTCAATCATAACAGGCGGTGGTGGTGCATATGACCGCGATTTATATGATGTCATAGACATCTCCGATCTTATCAATACTAATAGCGGATGGACCTACATCGGAAACGGAACGAGTAATGTGTTCGGCTTTTCAACAGATAGAAATTCAGCTGCATACAAACGAACTTCTGTAGGCATACCGCTTGCAAATGGTGTAAGTGGCAGTGGAACTGCGGAGTTTGGTAACGACGGATTATACAAATACCTAATAAACGAATTGGCCGCGTTTTGTGGCGGGCATTGGTTCCACTCTTCCGCTGCGGGGCCGTTCGCTATGTTTCTGAGCCATAGCCGTGCGGGCTCGTACTACTCTGTGGGGGCGCGCGCCTCTGTGCTTGCGTCATAGTGAGCGGTAGCGAACGAAATGAAAGGTGAGGGAGAATGGGTATTCACAGTGAAGCGATCTTAAACCGGAAATACATGGAGATGATAAAACTACTCAACATCTATCTCAATCACTTCCCGAGACACGAGAAGTACGCATTGTCAAATACCATTCGCAATACAGCCTACAGTCTCTATGACCTCATAACGGAGACAAATAAGCGTTATTTCAAAAAGACAACACTCACGGAGCTTGACGTAACGCACCAGAAGCTTCGCATGCAGATCTACCTTGCCAACGAATTGGGGTACTTCAACTTTAAAAACGGCAAAGAGGATGCTAGCGTGAACGGTGCGCATCGGTTTATCGCCATAGGAAAACTGATCGACGAGATCGGGAAGATCATCGGGGCGTGGATACATAAGCTCAAGGAGAATGCCAAATGAAAAACAAAGGGCAACATAGCAACATGCAAGCTGACTTCACATGGCCGCGATTTGTGGCGGGAATTGGAACAACTCTTCCAATGCGGGGCCGTTCGCTATGAATCTGAACAAT
>KB225184.1_pt11 | contig 76938 bp, 67 predicted proteins | sample 524768 | NCBI WGS metagenome assembly AMQJ01 (sample SAMN00998488, study PRJNA167727) | sediment metagenome | isolation source: subsurface aquifer sediment | place: USA: Rifle, Colorado | collected Aug-2009
AAGAGTAGCATTAGAAAATGGGATGTTTACCTCACTGGGTTACAATATCTCAAATTTGGATGCTGAAATGGGATTACCTTTATTGTTAAGAACTGTTTTGCCGGTTGGTTTAATGGGATTAATGATGTCGGCATATTTTTCTGCGATAATGTCTACAGCTGATAGTTGTTTAATGGCAGCTTCGGGAAATGTGTTAACCGACATTTTAGACAAAATTCGCCCTATAAAAAGATCTGATAAAGGTGTTTTAAGAATGTCGCAAATTTTAACACTGATTATTGGAGTTTTAGCTTTGTTTCTGGCTTTACAAATGCAAAATGTATTACAACTTATGTTGTATTCATATGCATTTATGGTTTCCGGTCTTTTTATACCGATTCTTGGTGCGTTTTACTGGAAAATGAGTCATCCTGTTGCTGCTTTTTGGGCAATGCTTGCCGGAGGCGGAACAACTCTTATGTTGACTATAATTAAGGTAAAACTGCCTTACGGATTGGACGCAAATATTTTTGGAATTACAGTTTCCTTATTTCTTTTTGTAATGATTTCTGTTTTTTACTATAAAAGAAAAGGGTTGGATAAATTTCCAACCCTTTAAGTCAAATCATTACTATTTATTTAGAATAAATCGTCACTTAAATCAGTGTTCATACTAACCGATTCAATTTTTAATTCCATATTTTGAACGCCTGAGATTTTAACCAGGAAAGGATATTTAACGCCTTCTATTTCCTGATAATCTGAATAATTTTGCATTTGTGTAAATTCTCCCTGAGGCGCAACTATCGTTTGTTTGGATTGAACCTTAAGACCAGACTCAACATCAAAATAATCAAACGTTGTTTGTCCTGTCGGATTAACAATTTTTATTTTGTAAGCATCTTTTCCTTCAACAGGTTCAATGGCTTCCAGAGTGACTTCAACACCTAATTCTTTGTATTTTAACTCTGCATATAAAGCAGCATCTATTTTCAGATTTTCAAGATCTTCACCAATAATTTCCTGTTCGCCCTGAATCCCTTTCATTATGCCTCGTTCACCATTAAATGCTTGTTGCATCATTACGTTTCCATTCATTGACATAATCATGGAATATTTATTTGGAGCTTTTTTATATGTTGTTTGTTTTATTTCCATTCCATTCATGTTGGTAGTAGAAATAATTGTAACATCCTGAATTTTATCAAGATTTTCTTTTCCTCCTATAGCTTCAATGTACTTATTTAAAACAGTTTCTGCAGTAAATCCTTCAGGAATTACTTTTTTAACTTCTTCTACAATAGGATTTCCATAAATATCGTAAATCTCAACTTTACCATTAGCACTGAATTTTTTTAATGGTTCAAGCAATTTGTTTTTATCTCCGACAACAACAATAATTGCCTGATTAGGATCAATATATTTTTTTGAAACAGATTGAATTTGTTCTTTGGTAACGGCTTCAACTTTTTCAAGATAGGTTTGGTAATAATCTGATGGCAGATTATATTTCAACGTATTAAATGCAAATCGGGCAATGGTTTGCGGATCTTCTAATGAACGGGCAAAGCTTCCGTTACGAACTGTTTTGAAAAGATTTAGTGTTTCATCATCAACCAATTCGTCTTTCATCCGGTTTATTTCAATAATGAATTGATTAACGGCATCTTCAGTAACATCAGTACCTACCTGTGCAGAAGCAGAAAAATACCCAACAAGAGGATCTGGATTTAAAGTGGAGTATGCTCCATACGTATACCCTTTATCTTCGCGAAGGTTCGACAATAAACGTGCAGAAAATACACCGCTCCCAAGCACATCATTTGCTAATATCGAAGGGATTGCATTTTGTTCGCCAATTTTTAAATTAACAGGGTAAGTAATGTTTATGTACGACTGAACAGCATCTTCTTTATTCACCAATGCAACTCGCGTACCTATATTTTTATTTGGAAATTGGTATTCATGTTTTGGTACCTCAGCTTTTGCCCAGTTTCCAAAATGTTTTTCTGCATCCTTTTTCGCATCTTTTAAGGTAATATCTCCAACAATTACAAGATAAGAAGTGTTTGGTTTAAAATACGTATTGTAATATCCTAAAAGGTTTTCTCTTGTAATGTTTTCAATACTTTCTTCTGTTGTTATTTCTCCATATGGATGATTTTGGTTTCTTAATTTTTGTCCAACCCTATTTGCTATAAATCCCGGGTTTGTTTTTGAAGAAACAAGACCAGAAATTTTTTGTTTTTTTGTTTTTTCTATTTCATTATCCGGGAAAGATGGATTAAGCAACACATCAGACATGATTTTAAGAAACTCATCTTTATGTTTGGTAAGCGATAAACCATATATACCATTTTGATAGGTATATAAGTCGGCACCAATAAAGTCAATTGCTTCATCAATTTCTTCTTTCGACTTATTTACTGTTCCTGATCTCAATAAATCTCCGGTCATTGAAACATAACCAATGGCATCGTTTTCCATAACCGGATCAACATCAACCGTAAGTTGATATGAAATTCTTGGTGTTTTATGGTTCTCAACAACAATTACTTTTAATCCATTTTCTAAAGTAAAGTATTTGTGTTCACCAATTTTGAATTCAGGCGCAGGTCCTGGCTTGGGTTGTATACTTCGGTCAAGTTGAGCAAACAGGATGTTCGAAAACAAGGCGAATGCAACTATTATAATAATTGATTTAATATTTTTCATTGTGTACGTTTTTCAAATGGTTTATTGTTGTGATTTCGGCAGATAATAAAGAACTACGCGGTTATCTTTTCTAAAATATTCGTTTGCAACTCGCCTGATATCTTCTTTAGTTACTGCAAGAAATTTATCTATTTCAGTATTAATCAAATTAGCATCTTTATGAAAAGTATAATTAATTGCAAGGTTATAAGCTCTGCTTTCTAACGAAGCATTATCATTCACATGTTCAGCTTCATATTGGTTTTTAAGCTTTTGTAATTCTGCATCCGAAATTAGTTCAGTTTGTAATTTTTCAATTTCTGCATCTATACCTTTTTCCAGATCTTGTATTTCAACTCCCATATTTGGCAAAGCTAAAGCATATGCTAAACCGGCATCTTCATAAGGAAAAGGGAAAGAAGCAACTTGCATAGCCAATTGTTTTTCATCGACTAAAGATTTATAGAGCCTTGAGCTTTCACCACCCGATAGCAATTTAGCTAACATATCAACGGCATAAAAGTCTGAGGTTCCGCTTTTTGGGGTATGATAAGCCTGAAAAATAGCAGGAAGTTGTATGTTATCATAAACAGTGTCGCGTATTTCTTCATGTTTAATTGGTTCTACCTGGGTAGGTCTGTAAATTTCATTCTCACTTGCAGGAATATCAGCATAATATTTTTCAATTAACTTTTTAGCATTGTCAAAATCTATATCGCCTACAATGGTTAAAACCGCATTATTGGGAACATAAAACTTTTGATAAAATTCTTTATAATCAGATTCTGTTGCAGCCAAAATGTGATCTGCACTTCCTAACACGGTCCATCGGTATGGATGAACATTAAAAGCACGTTTTGAAATTTCCTTTTGGAAACTCATATATGGCTGGTTCTCCTCACGCTGCTTTATTTCTTCGGTAACAACCTTTTTTTGTGTTGCAACTCCAATTGAATCGACATTTAAATGTAACATTCGTTCTGACTCAAGCCATAATCCCAATTCAAGTTGATTTGATGATAAAACTTCGTAAAAGAAAGTTCTGTCCCAGGTTGTATTTGCATTAAGCTCTCCCCCTGCTTTATCAACAATTTTCGAGTATTCTCCTCTGGGAATATTTTCTGAACCTTCAAACATTAAATGTTCAAAGAAATGAGCAAAACCTGTTCGTTCAGGTTTTTCGTTTTTTGAACCCACATGGTATGTTATCGTAACAACAACCAGTGGGAAACTGTTATCCTGATGCAGAATAACATGCATGCCATTGTCTAAATCGTATTCTTCAAATTCAATTTTACCCGATTGTGAAAAAAGAGATCCTGTAAAAGTGAATAATAACAAGACTAATAATTGTAAGTGTTTCATAATTTTATTAAGGTTAATTTTTATATTAAGGGTTCATCATCAGAGGTATAATCTAAAATATCTCCGGGTTTGCATTTTAATTCTTTACAAATAGATTCTAAAGTAGAAAAGCGAATGGCCTTTGCTTTGCCACTTTTTAGAATCGAAAGATTAGCAATAGTAATATCCACCCTTTCAGATAATTCTGTTAGAGACATTCTTCTTTTGGCAAGGATATTATCTAATTTGGTAATAATAGGCATGGTTATAAAATATTATATAGTTAATTCCTGTTCCTTCTTAATCTCTAAACCTATTCGATAGATTTCGGCGACAACAAAAATAATAAGCGCCCAGAATAAATCAATTGAGGCATCGAAATTAAGCCTTAAGTCAAAAGATTTTCCAAGCATATTAATTCTGTCAAACCACAAATACTTTAAAATCAGCGGATAAATCATCTCTAAAATAGCAGAAATTAAAATTGCAAAAGCAATTTTTCGGATACGCCATATGTTTTTCGGATGAAATGGGTTTTCATTTTTAAGCGAAGCACGCATGGATCTAAAGATTTTCCAAAGCATTAAAATAACATAAAAAGCCACCACAAGCATAAAAACAAAGAACAAATAATTTAAAACACCGGCAAAACCATATTCGCTATTTACATTAAATGATACGTATGCTTCATCTAACAAAATATCATAAGTTTTTCCGTTTTTTAATTCCAAAGAAGCATTCTCCGATATCTCCAGCGGAACCTCAACTATTGGGAAAAAAGGCTCAAAACTGGGGCTGAATAAAGTTAAAAAGAAAAACAGGGCAGAAAGAATAAGAGTAACTCCTCCTATACCAAGCAATATTGTTAGTAACCAGTATATAAACTCGATTACCTTTTTGTTTTTAATTTTTTGATTTTCCATAAAATTATAGTTCGGTTTGAAAGGAATAACAAAAGAAAAAAAAATTATTGAAAAACAATAAGATGTATGAAGATTTATTCAAGGTGCTTGAAATAAGTTTCAGGATATTAGGCTTATAACTCTTTGCGTGCGGATACCAAGATCACACGAAAACATATGTATTCAGGCTTTTGAGATTTGTTGTTTAAAATAATTTTAGTAAAAAGTTTTGCAAATCATTTAAGATTTGTTTAACTTTTCCAAACTAAAATTTATTGTGATCAATTTTGTAAACGGTTAATATTATGGAAAAAGATATTCTATTAGTTCCTTGGGATTTTACAGAAGTAGCAGAAGCAGCATTACAACATGCAATTAAAATTGCAAATAAGCTTAACAATCAAATTACTTTAATCCATGTTGTAAAATCTCTTAAGAAAGGAGAAGAAGCTCTGGAAGAACTAAATAAAGATATTGAGAAATTAAATGACAAGTACGGAACAGAACTTCGTCCGTTAGTTTTAGAAGGTAGCCTGTTCAGTGTAATTTCTGATTATGCTTCTGAAAACAATGTAAGTATGGTTATTATGGGAACCCATGGTATAAAAGGGATGCAAAAATTCACTGGAAGCTATGCACTCAAAGTAATTGTAGGCTCTAAAATACCTTTCATTGTAATTCAGGAACCACCAACACACAAAGAACTTTTTAAAGAAATAGTGTTTCCTTTAGATTATAGAAGCGAAGCAAAACAAAAACTACAGTGGGCTTTATTTCTGGTAAAATATTTTGATGTTAAAATCAACATTATTGTTCCAACGATTAAGGATAAAGCATTAAATACAAAACTAATGGGCAATGTTCATTTCGCAGAAAAAATTCTTGATAAATACGATTGCGATTATGAGCTTCATAAAATTGAAGGAAGCAATTCCGCTGAAGAATCAATTGCTTTTGCTCAAAAGGTAGATGCTGATATGATACTTATTATGACAACAAAAGGTATTGGAATTACTGATTATGTATTAGGAGCACAAGAACAGTATATTATTGCCAATACTGCTAAAATTCCGGTTATGGTTGTTAATCCTAGAACCGACTTAAGCAAATACGGATCGTTTAGTGCTACCGGAGGATAAAAAAAAGAAATCGTATTATAAATATTAATTGAACAAGGAGTTATGCTCCTTGTTTTTTTTGCGATATAATTAATTTCATTCTTCCATTTCATCAAAAAGATATATTTTTGCGAAGCTTTTAATGCACAAATAATTTAAAAACTAACGTAATGACATTTGTTACCAAAGAAAAATTCCTTTCTAAGGAATGGATTTACAGTTATGCACTAATAACTATTGGATCGTTTATCCTGGCAGCAGGCTTTGTTTATTTTATTGATCCGCATAAAATTGTACCGGGAGGTGTCTATGGGATCGGGATTGTTGTTAAGAACATTACCTCTGAGATGATGCATGACGGAATAAAAATTCCATTTTTCAGCGAACCTCTCTTTAAAGATGGATTAGGTATTGGATTCGTTGGATTACTGCTTAATATCCCTCTAACTATTCTCGGGATTAAAATATTAGGACCGCGTTTTGGTGTAAAAACGGTTGTTGGATTTGTCCTTTCATCAATATTTATTGATTATCTTGATGCTAACTTCAGTGGTGCTTTAGTCGATGACGTTTTATTATCGTGTATTTTCGGGGGTGTTTTAATTGGATTTGGTCTGGGCCTGATTTTTAAATCACGAGCTACTTCAGGAGGATCTGATATCATTGCCATGATTATATCAAAATACACAAAAATGTCTCTTGGGATTTTGCTGATTTTTGTAGATTCTGTAATTGTTTTATTTGGGCTACTTGTATTTAAAGATTGGAAAATACCATTGTATTCATGGATTGTAATATATATAACCGGGAAGGTAATAGATGCAACAATGCAAGGTATTAGTTATGATAAGGCTCTTTTTATAATTTCAGATAAGTACCAGGAAATAAGAGATAAAATTATAATAGATTTAAACCGGGGAGGAACCTTAATAAATGGAGTTGGAATGTTTAAAGGATTAGATAAGAAAATCATTTTTACCAACGTAAGCAGAAGGGAGCTTGCCATTTTACAAGATTTTATCAAAGAAATCGACCCAAATGCATTCATGACAGTTATTGATGCCCATGAGGTATTGGGGAATGGATTTAAACCTATTCACGAAGTATAAATAAAAAGAGAGGCTCATGCCTCTCTTTGTCATTTTGTATGACTTAAGTTGATAAAATCAATATACTTCGAATGCTGGTCTCCATATATTTCTGCAGACTCTCCAATAATTTTATAAGTACTTTTTTCACCGGCAATCTTACTAAAAAGAATCTGATACTTACTATTATCATCATCTATCATAATAATATGTGATAGATTATCATGAACACTTGCAGCTAATTTCTGACGACATAAAGGACAGAAAAACTCATATTTTTCACCTTCCTTAGTTTCGAAAAGAGGGTTTTTTTCAGTTGAATAATTTCCTATCTCAGGACTAAAAAGGATTAATCCGGTATTACCTTCTTCGCTTTCAGCTGATAAAATAATTTGTTTTCCTACATTTAAGTAACCATTACATCGGGGACAAATAAAATTTTGGCTCATAAAAACACCTCCTTTTTTATTATGATGGATTAGGTAAAAGTCTTTATTTTAAAAACAAACCTTAATAATTATACGCAAATGCAACGATATAGTTTTAATTCTTTTATAATGAGAACCCTAATACTATACAATTTAATGTTTTATAAATTTATAGGAGTATGAATTATTCGTTGATATCCCTTTTATGAAATAAAACCCATCAGATAAATTTGATATATCAATAGACAGATGATCTGAATTTGTGCTAAAGAACTTTACCTGTCGGCCATTTATATCAAGGATTTGAATTTGTTTTTCTTTATCAAAGAAATCATCACTAAAATCAATAAAAATATGATCTTTTGCCGGATTTGGATATAAAAGGAACAACGATTCGTTGCTACTTAATGATTCAAAAACACCAACAGTTTCTATTTTTTTAACGGTACCGGGTTGGTTTAAAATCCAGTTTTCAGGATCTACAACAATATTTGCAACTGTTTTTTCAATTGGTATTTTAAATGTTTCAAGATTGTTTTCCTGAAATAATCGGAGCATTGTGTCTCCGTCGGAAAAAGCAACTTTGAAATCAACATCCATTTTAAATATAGGAGTTTCGTCTGAAGAGGTTGATTGATCAACAGTTATGTAGAGTGTATCATTGGCTTGAAAATATTCAACATCCAATTTCGGATAACCTTTTCCATAATACCATTGATCAAAAAAATCATCAAAATCAATTCCCGTGCTACTTTCAATTGAGTTTTTAAAATCATCGCCTGTTGCAACACTATCTCCATATTCAGATAAATAGGTTCTTAACGAAGTAAAAAACAATTCATCATTGTTAATTACATGTCTGATCATATGAATTATTGCGGCTCCTTTGTCGTATGACAAACTCCCACTAAATATACGGTTTTCATTGAAGGCTTGTTCAAAAGGGATATAGACACTACCATATGGTTGATTTAAGGAGCTTGTATGGGCGGAACTTATCCAGCCTTGGGCAGCAGATAAAGACTGTAAATTTTCCAAAGCAACATATTCAGTATAAGAGGCAAAACCTTCGTTTATCCAAATGTCTTGCCAACTTGCGCAGGTAACATAATCACCAAACCACATATGCCCTAATTCATGAGAAACCACATTATACCATCCGCTTGAAAAACCACCAATTGTTGTCATGGTTTGGTGTTCCATTCCACCACCTAAAGTCGTTAAACAATGACCGTATTTTTCATTTGCAAAAGGATACAATCCAAATTTTTCACTAAACAACTCAATAAAATCGATGGTATTATCAATCCCGGATTTGTATACAGTTAGATAATTTGAGTTGTTATATACAAAACTTTGAATTAGAATTGAATCTGCACCTTCTGGTTTTGCATAAATGGAATAATCCTGATATTCAGCAACAGCAAATGAAATGAGATAATAATTCATTGGGTAAAATGTTTTCCATTCAAATCGTTTTTTATTTTCGGGCAGATCAACGACAGTATCTAATAAACCATTTGAACCAGCCATGCAGTCGTTATCACAAGTTAAAAATATGAAAGTAGAATCAATTTTATCAGACAACACCTGCTTAGTGGGCCACCATTCATAAGCATGAAAAGATTCAGAAAGTGTCCATGTGGAATATTTTTGCCATTCGTTATCATATCCACGCTCTACTCCTCCTCCATTAGGGTCGGGTGTTCCATTGTAAAATATTTGTGCTTTCAAATCATCGTTAACAGCCAAAGGGGGATCAAAAATGTAAGTAATTATATTGTCAGTATGATCGGCGATTACTTTTTCATCATTAATAAAAATGGAGTCGACATTCATGTAATCACTAAAATCAAGAATAAAACTATCGAGAACAGCTACGGCTTTTGCCCGAATAATCGCATTTCCCGAAATATATGTTGATTGATCTGAAACCTCTAAATCAAGCTTTACAAAGTAAATATTATAATTATCAAGCAGGGGATTATAATAATGATTTATGTCGCTTTTTAAAAAGGAATGTCGCATGCTTTTGTATGCATCTGGATTAATTTCCTGCCCTGTTAATTGCATTGAGCAGAAAATTACAAATACGAATAGAGTGTTTTTCATTTTAGGTTAAATTTTAGAAGCGTAAATGTAAAAAATAATCCCGATAATTATCAGAGAGTTTATCATTACAAGGATTAATATACGGAAGAATTCCTTTAAAGAATTAATAGTTGACTGATATTCAAAGTTTTCATAAATTTATATAATTTATAAATGCCAAAGGAAATGAGACAAAAAAGAATTAAGGTAAATGGCAACGAAATATGCTACTATGAATCCAGAGATAACGGTCGACCCGTTGTTATGGTTCATGGCATGTCTTCTTCTTCTTCAATTTTTATCCGGCAGTTAATTGACTCGGTATTATCATATGAATTTAGATTTATTGCAGTGGATTTAATTGGTTACGGTAAATCTGAATATTCAACAAAGCCGGAAAAAGATTATTCCTTATCAGGATTAAGTGATTTTTTAGTTGACTTTTGTAATGAACTAGATGTATGCAGTGCCGTTTTTGTTGGACACAATGTTGGTGCCAATATTATTCTGGAAGCTTTCAGCAGATTGGTTGATCCCAAAGGTATTGTATTGCTTGGTGCTGTTCCTTTTTCTAATCCTGTTAATACTGAAATGTTTTTGGCTGGGGAATTGCCTGAAATATTTACAAAAGCAGGGATAGACGATAGTGAAGTTCATCAGTTGGCCGGGTTTTTTGTTGAAAAAGAAACAAATTACCCCGATTTCATTCCTGAATTAATTAGAAAAGCGGATATTAAAACCAGAGAATATTTATTTAATTCTATAAAAAAGGGAGAATTTAAGGATCAATTGGAAATTATTAAAAAGATCCCTGTCCCAGTGGCTGTTTATCATGGCGAATTTGACCAAATTATCAATTTTGACTATTTAAATTCTATTGAAATACCGACCATCTGGAGAAGTTTGATTCAAATTATTCGAGAGGTTGGACACATTTTCTTTTATGAAAGTCCAGCCGATTTTAACATTAGCTTTGAGACATATTTAAACACAGTATTTACTTAAGTTTATTTAATGATGAAAAAGCACATAATTTATATTCTGATTTTTGGAGTATTAGGACTTGTTTTTGGATATCTGTTTTTTGGTAAAATAGCGGGAGAGTATGTTAGTCTGAAAACAATTTTCAACTCTTCCTCGAATGCAATTGAATCTTTTGGCAGAGGCATATCTGGTCTTACCAATATGAAACAAAACATTCTGATTTCTGGAGGAATTGGTGCCGTTATAGGATTTGTTATGGTTTCAATTCGAAAAAAATAATCCTACGATTAATAAAAGAAGCCTTTTGCCTCTCATTTTTCCTGAATTTCTATATACAAAAAATTTTATAGTAGATTCTAAATAAATAATAAGAAATTATTTATAGTTTTAACAATCTTTTGTTTAAGATATTAACCTTAAAATGTGTTATTTAAAAAATTAAGTCATGAGAAAAAGAATTTTTATTACAACTCTAATCCTGGTGTCTTCAGCAATTTTATTTGCCCAGGATTGCAAATTTTATTACCCTAAAACTCAGGGAGCGCAATTAGAATATAAAAGTTTTGACAGCAAAGACAAACTTACTGGAAGCAGTATTCAACTTATTAAAGAGTTAAATGAAGGCGACAATTCTTTTTCAGCGCTTATCGAAGTTCAGTCTTTTGATAAAAAAGAAAAAGATTTAGGTAAAAAAGAATTTACAGCAAAGTGTGAAAATGGAATTTATTCAGTTGATATGAAGAGCTTCATGGATGCTCAAACCATGGCAGCCTATGAAGATATGGATGTAAAAGTAAAAAGCGATAATCTTGAGATTCCTGCTGTTTTGAATGTTGGAGATGAACTTTCAGATGGTAGTTTGAACATTTCTGTTTATTCAGAAGGAATGAAAGTATTGAGCATGAGTACTGCTATTACTCAAAGAAAAGTAGAATCCAAAGAAGAAATTACAACTGAAGCTGGTACTTTTGATTGTTATAAAATTACCTATACGATAACTGTTAGTACAATGTTTAGTGTTAGAATGGAAGCTGCTGAATGGATATCCGAAGGAGTTGGAACCGTAAAAAGCGAAACCTATTCAAAAGGGAAAACCATGGGGTATACATTATTGACAGGAATAAAATAATTTAAAATTAAAGCCGGCAATTGCCGGCTTTTAGTCTATTTTTTCAAAAGCTTTATGCTTTTTATACTTTCTCCCACCTCGTTTTTTATGAGTACAAAATACACTCCTGTTCTCAAACGATGAACATCAACTTGCTTGCTATTTGTTGAAATCATCTTTTCACCAATAATGGAGTATATCTCAACAGAATAATTTTCAGGAGTATTCACATTTAAAAATCCAGATACAGGATTTGGATAAACTTTTAGATCTGAATTTGAGGCAATAGGACTTAGTCCTGTTATATTTTCAATATTTACAGTTATGGTTGCGTTGGATGTTAAAGAGCCATCGCTTACCTCAATAATTAAATCGAAGTATGTGGAAACATCATAATCCAGTGCATCCGGATTATTTACGATTAAAAGTCCACTTGAAGCATCTAGTGCAAAAGCATTGTCAGTATTTCCGGATAAAATGCCAAATGTGATTTCATTGTAATCTGCATCCCGGGCAACAATGGTTCCAACTTCAGTGTCAGCAGTACTGTTTTCGGCCAGATTAAATTCCTGATCTTCAATTACAGGAGCACTGTTTGCAATATTATAGACCATATTCACATATTCAGGATGATCGATAAAAGGATTTCGGTTTCCCTGGTAAGAATATACAACTTCGTTGCGGTTTCGTTCAAAATCGTCAACAGGATCTTCTGCGTTCCATTGAATTAAGGTAGAAAACTTTCCAAATAAAGGTCCTTCTGTTGGGGTGTAATCTGCAAGTTCCAAATCAAGTTCACCAGTAACATCTCCCTCGTAACGAGTAGCCATGTAAAACATCATTCTGGCTACATCTCCCTTTTCTACAGGTCTTGGTTCCCACGAATCTGAGTCAGTATAACATTCGGTAGCTTCTGAATGCTGTGTTCCTCCATTGTCAAAATCTTTATTTCCTCGGGCTGAATTAACAGATATATCACAAGGGCGCAAATGATGAGCGTCAGTGCCTGCCGGAGGAGTTTCACCAAAATCACCATGTGATTTTGCCCACACATGCTCCCGGCTCCAGCCAGTGCCACTATTATATTCCTGAGCTGCATTTACCGACTGACCAGTATAAATTAGAATTACATTGGCAGAATTACCTGGATCACGGTCAGACTCTTTTAAAATATCCCAAACATCTGTACTGCTTGATGTATAAGGATAAGTAGTATGGTTATCAATAATATCATGTAAAGCAGCTTTAAGCTCGTTGCCGGTTAAACCTTCGGCAGTATCATAATATCCACCTGGTATTTGTGAAAAACAGGTAAAAGCAAAAAACACTAAAAAAATAGTAAAAAGATTTTTCATAGTAAGATCGGTTTGGTGCTAAGTTAACGTAATTAGGTATAAGAAGGTTTCTTCCAGGCCGAATTAAGAAAAAATGAAATAGTTTTTCTCATAATTTGGTCAAATATGCTGGAAATGTAATTTTGAAAAGTTTTTTATTATTCTATGAATTACTTTTTTTCGTGTAAATAATTGAAATTAATATTGAAATAATAGCAAGAGCCATAATGGTTACTACTCTTAATAACATACTTATACGATCTAAATCTACAATAAATAGGTAAAGCGCAGTAATGATTATAGTAAAAATAGACATCCATCGGTATTTAACGTTATGTAAAAGCCTGCTAAGTAAGTAATAGAGCAGTGCCGTTCCTGTCCACAATAATGTTATGTAATCTTCAGGTATGGCTTTATACAATGCATATAGCATCATAAAGAAAGCAGCCACGAGATATGTGTTTCGTAACAATTCGGTTGTTATTTCCAGTCGCTCTTTCTTCCAGTTTAGAACTCTGGCTGTTATGAGTGCTGTTAGGGCAAATGCAAAATTAATTCCAACAACGGTATCTCCAAGTTTAAGGTAAGCTATTAATAAAGCAATAAATAAAAAACCATTCATAATAACGATAAACTGAGACCTAAACCAAAGAGCCATAGAAACTACCAGTAAACTTTCAATAGAAAGTATAAAGAAAGCATTAGGTAACTGATAATATCCATAAACAGTAACACTTAACATTACAAAACTATAAAGGGCATACAAAGGGGCTGCGAATTTCCACTCTGATTTAAATTTAAAAACAGCAGCAGCACTTAAACAAAAAACAAAAATGGTAAAAAATATCCAAATGTAATTTGTAGGTAAAAAACTAAAAACATAAAATAATGTTAAGAAAGAAAACCCTATTCCATTTAATAAAACACTTCCCAAAATGAAAAAATCGTTATATTCTTCGTTGTTTGGCAAAAGATTAAGGATTGAATATACCGAGGCTATAATAAATAAATAAATAATGCTTAAATGATATTTTGAAGCAATTTGAACCTCGTTTCCCATAGCAGGATTACTCAACATCCATATCAGAAATGAAGTGTAAACCAAAACTATTGATAAAACGAGTAATGTCCTCCAGTTAAATTTAAACACAAAATACATTGAAACAATGGCAGTTAATGCTATGACAGAAAGCATAAAATGAGTTGTGTTGCTAATTACGGCAGTTGAAAGTGTAAGAAAAAGAGCAATAACTCCAAACATTCCGGATTTAAGTTTCACGGATAAATAATATTGATAAGCATTGATCAAAAGCAAAAGAAGTAGGCAAATCCATTTTGCTGAAATTATGGGTGCTTCTGTGAAAAAGTGCAATCTGGCTGTAAAATAATAAAGCAATAAGATACTTGTTGTTTTGAACATTAACCCGATGTAAGACAGATTTTTACTCATTAATACCGACAACCCAAATAAAAGACCAACGGCTAAAAATCCAATTATACTTGCTAAATTAGTATGACCTTCACGTTGAATATATTGAGTAATTAGTGTAATGCCAAACAACAAAACAATATTTCCGGTCCAAACTAATCCATACTTTCCGATCTTGTTTTCTAGAAGCTGATCCGAATCTTCGGTTGACTCTTTAATAAGTGCTTCTTTATTTGTTAATGCATCATCTTTGTTCGTGTAATTTTCGTTATATCGCACCATCCTTTCACGTGATCCGGTTTCAATGGTAGATACTTTTGTTTCTAATGCATTAAGACGTGTTAAAATTTCGTCTAATTTTTGATTAAAATTCTCATCCGTTTGTCCCATGGTACTTTCAAATTAGTGAAAAACTTAAACGATATAACAAGAAACAGCGTGTTATTATGTATTATTCAGCAATTGCCTGGTCTATTTCAAGCTCTTCCGCTTTTTTCCAGGGAGGGAATAACCACAGTAAAAATGCCAGAATGGAAAAAGGAATGGTCATCCAAAAAATGCCCATTAATATTCCTTCCATTCCAATAAGCCCAAGCTTAAAACTTGTAAAACCATAAAAGCTTTTTGAAAATAACTGCCCCCCGATAACCACATTCCATCGCATATAATAGATCCCAATTAAAACAAAAGTTCCAATTATTAAATATATAATTTGTCTTATTACTGGCTTAGGTTTATAAAACTGTAAAATTGCCAGAGTAATAATGGGAATAAACATTCCGACACCTAATTGCAACACAAGAAGAGTAGTATATAATTTACCTGAAACTAATAATGAAAGTATTTCAAAAGATTCCTCTGCTTCATAAATACGATGAATCTGGTCTAATGCTTCTAAAGTAAAATCAATTAAAATGATATAAAATAAATACTTAGCAATTGTATCAACAGCATTCATATCCAGCTTTACTCTGCGGATGTATGAAATAACCATATATACGAGCATCACTAGTGCAATTCCCGAAACCATTGCCGAAAACAGAAAAATAACAGGCATCATTACACTCGACCACCAGGGATTTGCTTTTACCGATCCAAAAATAAATCCTACATATCCGTGTAATAAGAATGCTGAGGGAATTCCAATAACTGTAATAATATAACCAAGTTTCCGATCTAATTTTAGCGCTTTCGGAGAGATATCGGTTACTCCTAAAATCAGGATTTTATAAATTAACTTTTTAAACCCGGTGCTTTCTCTTGACCAAATAACCATGTCAGCACGATAATCGTACCAAATTTCAAAAAGCAAAACCACCATTAAATACCAAACATATACAAAACCAAAAATAGCCATTGCAGAAGTTGGATGAGGTGTTATCATTACTTCGTAAAACCGAAAGGGTTTTCCTAAATGCGCAATTAACGGCATAGTGGCAACCAATAAAAAAGAAAACGCAGTTAATAAGGATATGGCATAAGTTGGTTTTAGGGCTTTTATATTAAACACCCGATTTAATGATGCCAGGATAAACGCTCCGGCAACTAATCCTGTGATAAATGGGTATAAAACAATTCCAAGAGACCAACTTAATTCTATTTCGTTAGGGTAAATAAAACCCTTAACAAGCGATAATGCTTCGTATAAATGATCGAAATCTTCCATATTAACGAACCTCCTGATTTAATGCATTATAAAACAATTTACTTCCGGTATTAAGATGTGGTTTAAGCACATGACAGGTATGCTCTTTTAAATATTTAACTAATTCTCCTTCTTTATCTCTTAAATCACCAAAAATTCTTGCTCCGGTTGAACAAACATCCATACATGCTGGCTCAAGGCCTTTTTTAACTCTGTGGTAACACAAGGTACATTTATCTACTACATCTTTTTCAGGATGAACGTAGCGACAACCATAAGGACATGCCTGAACACAATATCGACAACCAATACAATAATTCTGATCTACTAATACAAAACCATCATCGGTTTCATAAGTTGCTCCAACAGGGCATACTTGCACACATGGAGATTTTGAGCAATGATTACACATCTTTGGAACAAAAAAGGATTTAAAAATTTCCTCGTCAGGAACGGATTGTGTAAATCCATCCATTCCTCCATTTGGAGATTCAACGACAATTTCTCCATCGTTTTTAATCGTATATTGTTCAACCCAAGACCTGAAATAAAAAGGGACCATTGGCACATCATTTTCCAATTTACAAGCTCTTGCGCATGCACCACAACCAATACATTTTTCAATATCAATTCCGATTCCGTACCATGGTCCCGAATTACCTTCTTCCCTAGAAGGAAGTGCTACAAGCTTAAAAGGTTTTAAAAGACTAGCCGCAAAAGCTCCCCCTATGGTTAGGCTTGCTAATTTAAAAAAATTACGACGGGTGGTTTTATCTTCTTTTTTTAGTTCCATAGTGCATGAGGATTATGACATTCAACACAATTGTTTTCTATGTTATGCTCATTTATATCGACCTGTTTAACGTTGTTTGGGGATCTGGCAAAGTTTTTAGCATGACACCAGGCACAGAAATCTCTACCTTCGGGAATAACAATGTCCTTAACTTCTCCCGACTCAACATGTACATATCCAGGACCATGACATGTTTCACATTGTAAGGTTTTATGTTCGCTGGAATCTCTTAATGCAACAATATCATCATGACAATCCTTGCAAGACCCTGACCCCGTATATTTAACTTCATAGGCCAGGTTTTCGTCGAGCGATTCAATACGATAATAACCTTTTACTCCATAACCCTCTGGTTTTATAAAATGACGGGTAATGAGAAATAGTATAATAATTGAACATAATAGTATCAAAGGGCGTTTTAATTGTGGAGACATATTAGTAGTAATTATTTTATATTTTTTAGCAGAAGACAATAGATTTTAACATTAAAATCCGATAAGAGATTAGCAGTCCAATCAATTTTATGTTATGCAACATAATAAAATTTAAGTTCTAATAAAATTAATTGAATATAAATCGTTTAAAAAGATGAAAAACTAACTTAATATAACGATTGTGTTGAATAAGAGCGGTTTATGCGATGATATTATTCATATAAGGCATTGCAAAATATCAACTCTTAAGACAAGACTTATAAGAAGATTTATTCTGATCGTATATGATTAAATACTAATTTTATCGCTTGAAATTAAAACTAAAATGATATAAATTATGAAAAATACTTTTTTGATACTGATAATGGTGATAGCCATTGTTTTTACATCGTGTAAAAACAAAAAGAACACCGAAGAATTAAATGGAATTCACAAAGTGGTTGTAAAAGAAGTCTTACAGGCAAATTCCTATACCTATTTAAATGTTACTGAGAATGGCGTTGATCAGTGGATTGCGGTTTCAAAAATGGACGCTCAGGTTGGAGAAACATATTACTACAAAGATTTTATGGAAATGAAATATTTTGAAAGTAAAGATTTAAGCAGAACTTTTGAATCGGTATATTTTATCCAGGATTTAAAATCAAGCCTGGAAGGGTTTCAGGTTACGGAACAACCTAAAATGCCCGAAGGACATGCCGACATAACCGGACATGAAGGAAAACCAAACATTACAAAAGCAGAAGTTGCTATTGAACCTGTTGAGGGGGGCATTACCATTGCTGAACTTTTTGCCAACAAGGAAAAATACAGCGGAAAAAAGGTTATAATTCGGGGTAAAGTTGTTAAAACAAACTTCGAAATAATGGATAAAAACTGGTTTCACATCCAGGACGGTACTTCTGCAGAAGGGAAATTTGATCTTACCATAACATCAATGGAGAAAGAAGTAAAGGTTGACGACATTTTAACTTTTGAAGGAGCCATTGCCTTAGACAAAGATTTTGGACACGGATATAAATATGAAATTTTACTTGAAGACGGAGTTATAAAATAAAAAATCTAACAGATAAAAAAAGAGGATGTACTTGTAAGTCATCCTCTTTTTTTATCCCAATTAAATACTTGTAACCTTTTTGTTGGGATCATCTTATCAAACCTTTTTGTCGAAATATTCACGAATTATAACTAGTTTTATTGATGAATTTAAATATGAGTGTGTTAAAGAATGAATGAAGTACAGAAGAATAATGTTTCTTACCTGGTTTCAAAATTTATAAACGGAACCAATCAGGCCATATTTTTAACAGGTAAAGCCGGAACAGGGAAAACAACCTTGTTAAAACAAATTGTTGCCACCACACACAAAAAAACAGTTATTGCAGCTCCTACCGGAATAGCCGCAATTAATGCAGGTGGGGTAACTTTACATTCATTATTTCATTTACCTTTCGGATCTTTCATCCCCGATAACGGAATTCCTGAAAACAGCGAATTCTCATTCGCGTTAACCACACCTAAATCCCTGGTCCGAAATCTTAAAATGAATTCGCAAAAAAAGGCACTTATCCGCGAAATGGAATTGTTAATTATTGATGAGGTTAGTATGTTACGTGCCGATATGTTGGATGCTATCGATCAAATTCTTCGTTATATCCGACGAAACAGCAATCCATTCGGGGGCCTGCAGATTTTATTTATTGGCGATATGTGGCAATTACCCCCGGTAGTAAAAAACGAAGAATGGAATCTTTTAAAACAATTTTATACGAACATCTACTTTTTTAATGCTATTGTTTTAAAAAAGTACGATTTGATTTATCTGGAACTGGAAAAGATTTACCGTCAGACAGATCATGAATTTATTGATTTATTGAATCATTTCCGTTTAAACAAAATTGATCAACGTGATATAGATCGGCTAAACAAACAATATAAAGAACAATTTAATTTACTCGAAAACGAAGGATATATTTATTTAACAACACATAATCATAAAGCAGATAAGATAAATAAACAAGCGCTGGAAATGCTGGAAGGTAATTCATTTCGATTTGAAGCTGATGTTGAAGGAGATTTTAGCGAGTATTCTTTCCCGGTTGACCTTACGCTGGAACTAAAAGAGGGTGCACAGGTCATGTTTATTAAAAATGATTATTCGGGTAATCAGGCTTATTTTAACGGAAAAATCGGGAAAGTTGATTCTGTTTCCAATGACTATATCAGTGTAAGTTTTTCTGATGGAACACCATCAGCGATGGTTGAGAAGTATCTCTGGGAAAACAAAAAATTTGCCTTAAATCAGGAAACCAAAGAAATTGAGGAAAGAATAGTTGGAACATTTAGTCATTACCCGATTAAACTGGCCTGGGCCATAACCATTCATAAAAGTCAGGGTTTAACATTCGAAAAAGCCATGATTGATATTTCGCAGGCCTTTGCAGCAGGACAAACCTATGTTGCCCTTTCGCGATTAACATCCTTAAAAGGATTGGTTTTAGCATCGCCTGTGAAATGGTCAGGTCCTGAAAGTGATGATGATCTGTCAACATTTGCCCAATCAAAAACTGCAATAAGCGATGCTGCAAAAGCTTATGAATCAGCTTCGAAGCAATATGTAAATTCGCAAGTGTCGGAGGCATTTAATTTTAATGGTTTAATTATTGCGTTAAGGGAACATATTATCACCTACGATAAAGATACAAGCAAATCAACGAAACAAAAATACCTGGATTGGGCTCAGTCTCAACTAAAAAGCACCATGTCTTTGGTTGAGGTTTCCGATAAGTTTCAAAATCAAATTAAATCCATAATCAAACAGGATGAAAAAGATTGTTTACTTCGCTTAAAAGATCGGGTTACTGCTGCTAAAGAATATTTCATTCCTTTATTAGACAAAAAACAGGATGAAATAGAATCGCAGATTAACAAAGTTAAAAGGGAAAAAGGAATAAAAAACTACCTTAAAGAATTAAAAGAACTTAAGGGAGTGTTTTACGGACAGACACTTGTTATACATAAAGCAGAAGCATTGTGCAAGGCAGTTTTAAATAATGAGGAAATATCTAAAAACACCTTTAAATCAATTACAGAAAAGGTAAAGAAAACAATTGTTGAAGAAGATTCAAAACCGGTAAAGAAGAAAAAAGGGAAAGGCGAACCTAAGATTAAAACAGCACTGATTACTTGTGCTTTATACAAACAGGGAAAAACAGTTGAAGAAATTGCCACCGAACGTTCATTGCATGTGCGAACCATTGAGGGGCATATAAGCGAATGCATTGAACAGGGACTACTTGATATTAATGAATTTGTAATACCCGACAAAATAAACGCAATCGTAGAAGCCATTACAGAACTGGATACACCGTTTTTAAATCCACTCAAAGAACATTTGGGGGCTGAAATTTCCTATTTTGAGATTAAAAATGTAATTGCCTGGATAAAATTTAAAAACTCAGTTGAGGATTAAAAATAATTCCAATAAAGAATTCAACTTGAATCTATATTCCCGGGTATATCAAAAACAAAAAAAGACTATCCTTTGATAGTCTTTTTTGTAGTAGCCCCAACAAGACTCGAACTTGTATCTACAGTTTAGGAAACTGCTATTCTATCCCTTGAACTATGGGGCCATATAGTACAGCAGCAAAATTAGATAATTTAATTTCATATACAAAATTACCTGTGTCTTACATTATGAAACAAATAATTTATTATTTTCACAAACAAAAAGCCCTAAAATTATGAGAAAATCAATTTTATTATTTGGAATGGCAATTTTTCACTTAAATTCCTATGCACAAGAAGGATATTTGCCTCAACAAGAAAAATCGTCAAATGTGATAAAAAGTAATAGCCTAATCAAATCAGGATTAGATGATTACATAATTTATGAACCTAATGAAGTTTTGTTCTCAAAAAAATGGCCTGATGAAAAAAGAAACTATGTCGTAGAAAGCTATAATTACGCAGGAGATATAAACGGTGATGGAATAAATGACATGTTTTATTATGCAGGAAATTGCTCTGATGACAGAACGGAAGATATTTATGATATAACCCGAAAATCTACAATTTTTTTTGGAAGATCTGATTTTAGTAATTTGATGGATCAAATACTATACACAGAAATTATACCAATTGGAGACATGAATGGAGATTCATACTCAGATGCGGTTGGTATAAACGAAGATAATAGCTGGCAATACTACTTAGGTTCGGCAACAGGAATGCAAGAACAAACCACGGTTTACTACACCCAATTCCCAGATATTATTTGTAAATTTTTTGACATTGATGAAGATGGTTATGATGATATCATAGTTCATTCTGCAAACAATGAATTTGAAATAATATTTGGGAATAATAATCCAGAAAGTTTTGATTATTTACCATATAATCCAACCAATTTTCATATTGGCAGTTATTGTAAAGTGGGAGATATTGATGGAACGGGTAATAAAATAATTTCGTTTTTCTCAGAATCAAGTGGGTATGAATATCAAATGTATTTGATTGCTATAGATGAGGACAGGTCTTTGAATTTGGTTGAGAGTAAAACTGCAACAAAACCAGAAACACTGCATATATTGGATGTCGATGGAGATGGATTTAAAGAGATTGTGTACACAACTGGGTATAATCCAACAACATCAAAGCAGTATAAGACATTTGTATTTCCTAAAAGTACGGAAATAAATATATATTACTCAGAAAACATTGTATTATTTGATTTACTTAATGATAGCAGAATAGACTATATTGGAGATGTAAATGATGATAACAAGGCTGACTTTTGTATTAAGGACAATAATGAATCTTATTATATTGTATATGGTAAAACTAATTTTATTGATGGATTAAGCTTGGACTATTTAATCGACATTCAAGATATGAGTGAATATTATTTTAATCAAACTTCTCCAAATATTCTTGGTGATGTAAACGGTGACGGAGTTGACGATTTTTGTTTTAATGTGGATAATGCTTCATATTTTGGACACCGCTTCTTTTTTGGTAATGCTTCAAATTTTAATGCAAATGACATCCTCTATGAACTTGCAATGTATAAGGAGGAAAAGTTATTTCAAACAAAAAATATAGGAGATATAAATGGTGATGGTTTTGCAGATGTGGCTTTTTTAAGTTCGTCAAATGATTTTCTCAAAATATATACGAGCAGCACTTTTGAATCGCCAAACTATGAATTAAATCCTACGGGAACAGAATCAATTACTCTCGTAGAAAGGGGTGATTTTAATGGTGATGGAATCTCTGATATAGCTGTTAATGTTAGGGATAATGATAATTATTCAAGTTTAAGAGTTGACTTTTATTTTGGAGGAAATACATTTGATTTAGATGTTGATCATACAATTAACTTTACAACAGATTTATCGATATCAATTATTACTCCAGATGGCTATGGAATAAAATTATTAAACGATATAAACGGTGATGGTAAGGACGATTATTTCTTATATGGTGGTGGCAAAGTTTTTATATTCTATGGAAGAGAAACACTTACAAAAATTCCTGATCACACAATAAGTGCAACAGAATATTTTGGATCAAGAACAGTTGCTGGCGATCTAAATGATGATGGTATTGGTGATTTTGCTATAAGTGGTCACAATAATGAAGGAGTTAGTGTTTATTTTGGAAAGGCAAACAACGAAGATGTTAATTATTCTAATCCAGATTTGTTATTAACGGAAATTCAAGAATATGGGTATAATTCTAATGATTTGGGACAATCATTAACAAGTGGTGATTTTAATGGAGATGGAATTGAAGATATCGCAGCCATGCCATATGTCTTTAGAGAAGAAGCAAATTCTGGAGAAGGGATTGAGGGATTATATATTTTTTATGGTGGACAAAACATGGATGATACACCAGATAAAGTACTTAAAATACCAGCACAACCTTTTGAAATTGATGTAGCTGACTATATTAGTAAGTTTGCAGGAGAATTAACTAGTTTGCCGGATATGAACAATGATGATTGCGATGAGCTTTATATTTCGGGGGGTTGGATTGTTTATAGTTCTGATAATACATCTTATCAACAAATGCAGAATGGAATCGTCATTTTTGGAGGTAATGCTTTAGTAAGTGATTCAATACCAGCAATTCAATTATATTCTTCTTCAAAAAGGAATGGTGCGAAGAATAGCTACTATTATTCAGATGCTCATTCGGCATATGGTGATTTTGACAGAGATGGAGAGTTGGAGCTATTAAGCACAAATGAAAACCCAAATTTTATAGGAACAACGGTTTATAAGTATAACCTAAAGATGATTAACAATAGTACAACAAGCTCAAGTAATATTTTGGATTTTAATAATGTTAAAATATACCCAAATCCAGTTGAGGATAAGTTAGTTGTAGATATTTCAGGTTTAAGCACAAGGGAATGTAAGCTACAAGTTTATTCTTTGGATGGTAAATTAATATCATATTACATATTAAATGAAAATGTAAATGAAATTGATTTTAGGTCTTTTCAATCATCATTATATATTCTAAAGTTAGTCACAGAGGATAAAAATCAAACGTATAAAATTATAAAAAAGTAGCATATATGAACAAAATTAGGTTTGTTATACAACCTCATCCAATTAGCCCACAAAACATTGACATTGTTAAATATAATATATAAATTACTCAGCAAGGAATTTTATATATGTGATAAAAACGAACTCTCTTTTAAAGGGAGTTTGTCTTTTAAATACGTTTGAAATTCCTAAAAGTAGTTTCACAAAAAATTACTCGGAAATCATAATAAGTGCTGTAACTTTATCATTAGTAAATCGTCTGAATGATAATTTTTCACTTCTTTTATTTAACCCGTTATGAGAAAATTATTACTTATTCTTTTTATTTTAAGCTCATCTATTATAACATATTCACAATGTATTGAGGGTCTGGTAACAGATCCTTCGGGTAATCCCATACCGTATGCAACCATTTATGCCGAGGATGTTTCAAAGGGTACAACATCAAACATTGAAGGAGTTTATACCCTGGAGCTTCCTGAAGGAAAGCATAAAGTAACTGTTCGTTATTTGGGTTATAAGACCAAAGATATAGAGATAACTTGTTCTGCTAACACACAAAAAATCGATATTGTTCTCGAAGAACAATTGTATAAAATTCCTGAAGTACGAATTTTAGCCAGTGGTGAAGATCCTGCATATTCTATCATGCGAAAAGCAGTTGCCTTAAGTTATTATTATCTGAATCAAGTTGAAGAATATAATTGCCGAATTTACCTGAAAGGTTCCGGAAAGGCTGTTGAAATACCGAGAATTTTAAAAAAGACATTAAAAAAAGAAGGAATAGAAGAAGGAAAATCAATTGTTATTGAGAATATTACGGATGTACATTTCTTGTTACCTGATATTGTTGAGGAAACAACAATTTCGATGCGAAGCTCAATGGAAACCAGTGAAGTTTCACCTATGGGTTATATTACCCTTTCGCTGTATAACGATATTGATGGGGTTATTTCTCCGTTAAGTCGCGATGCATTTACCTATTATAAATTTCAGTTGGCTGCATCTTTTTACGATCAGGATTATTTAGTACAAAAAATAAAAGTTATTCCCCGTCGTGAAGGATTTGATTTGTATTCGGGATTCATATACATTGTTGATGGTTTTTGGCATTTACATAGTGCAGAGCTCCAGATGGAACAGAAAATGTTTACCATTAAGATAAACCAGGTTTATTCTCCTGTCGGGCAAGACGTTTGGATGCCGGTAAGTCATAATTTCGACATTGATATTAGTATGATGGGAATTGAGTTTACGTTTAAATACATCGCTTCTGTTTCGGGGTATAAAGTTAAATTGAACTCAAAATTAGATCACTCTCTTTATGCAAGCATGTTAGCTGAATCAAAAGAATATGTGAATGAGATAGACGAAATTACCAGACAACAGCAATTGCAAATTCAACAATTGGTTCAAAAGGATGATCTTTCCAAAAAAGAATCACGAAAATTAAAAAAACTGGTAAGAGAGGATGTTGAAAAATCAATTCCGGAAAAAAAGAATCTGGAATTGAAAGATAATAATCATGTTAAGGATAGTGCCGCATTAAGAACAGTTGAATATTGGGATACAATAAGGCCAATTGCTCTTACTGCTGAGGAGTTTGATAGCTATAAAATTAAAGATTCAATTCAGTTAAGAATGGAAACAGATACTGTTTTTAGAGATTCTTTAAAACGTGATGATTCAAAGTTTAAATGGAATAAGTTACTCATGGGAGGAACATTCAGTTATACCGATGGGAAACATCAATTTAATTATGGTGGGATAATTGATTTTGCACACATCGATTATAACACGGTTGATGGATTAAAATACGGAATGGCTTTTTCGTATTCATATAGTAATGACAGTGGTAAATATTTTCGGCTGGGTCATGATATCGATTACGCTTTTGCACGAGAAAGAATGACCAATGATTTTAATTTGGTTTATCGATACAATGGCTTAAAACGCAGCTATTTATTTATTGACGGAGGAAGAAAAACTTTGGATTTTAATGAACAAACAGGAATCTCAAAGAACTTAAATCTTATAACTACCCTGTTTTTAAAGGAAAACTACTCAAAGCTTTATCAAAAGGATTATGTGAAAATTGCTCACCGTATTGATTTAGCTAATGGCCTGGAGTTTTATGCTGCTTATGAATATGCACAGCGAAAAGAGCTGGTAAACCATGCAGATTATTATTTTTGGGATCCGTTTAAAAATGATTTTACATCAAACATTCCTTCGGTTGATAATTTGAATAGTCAGTTGGTTGCAGATCATACCGCCTCAGTTGTTGATTTTAGATTAAAGTATACTCCGCAAAATTACTATCGTATTGATAGTGGTGTAAAGCGATATTCATATTCAAATTACCCAACATTTACAATGCATTATTACAAAGGAATTAAAAATTTATTTTCAAGTGATGTTGATTTCGATCGTTTAGAAGTTTCTATAAATCAGGGTAAACAAATTAGAAAAATAGGAACCTTATATTACGATTTAACTGCAGGTTCTTTCTTAACTAATAACCAAGTTTATTTTGCCGATTATAAACATATTGCAACAAATACTCCGATTTTAATCGGGGCATCAGAAGGTAGTATGTTCAGGTTACTCGAATACTATGACTGTAGCACCGATCAAAGCTATTTTGAAGGATATGTGCGATTAGAAAACGACAGGATTCTGTTAAAACGATTACCGGTGTTAAACAAAACACTCATGAGAGAAATTATTTATTTCAATTACCTTTCAACAACAGGAAACAAACCGTATTATGAAGTAGGGTATGGATTAAATCAAATATTCCTGATGTTTAATGTAGAAGTTTTTGCCGGATTCAAAGGAACAACACATGAATATACAGGGATAAAAATTGGAATTCCATTCGTAGGCCGTAATGGAAACTCCATAAGGGTTGGTGGATAAAATCTTTTAAATATGTACATCAGGCATTCTTGCCTGATTATAAAACAAAAGAGCCCCAACTTAAAACAGTTATGATCTCCAGCGGCTTTAATTCATAAAATAAAAGGTCTTGAAACCGTAAAACCAACTTCCCGGAATCTCTGGATAAAATCTTCTTTCTTAGTAAAAAATTAGATATTAATATGTTCAAAAGGCTAAAAATCAAGTTAACATTACAACATATAACCAGAAACTAGCAAGCAGAAACCTAATTCCTGAATCTTTTTATTATTTTTACAAATTCTTTTAAAAGAATCAAATCTATGAATACCGTTGATTTAGTTTTTGCTATTCTTTTTTTATGGGCTGCTTATAGAGGTTATACCAAAGGATTTATTGTTCAATTGGCAACTCTTGCAGCATTGTTATTAGGTATTTTAGGAGCGGTAATGTTTTCAGATTTTACATCAAGCCTGATCATTAAAAAATTTGAAGTTTCGGGGAATTATTTACCAATTGTTTCTTTCGCTGTAACCTTTATAATTATTGTTATTGCGGTTCATTTATTGGCAAAAATGTTAAATAAATTAATTGATGCAATAGCGTTGGGAATTGTAAATCGACTTTTAGGAGTATTGTTTTCAGTATTAAAAATTGCTTTTATTGCTAGTATAATCCTGGTTTTAATAAACAAAGCCGATAATAAATATAATTTTATTCCTGATGATACGAAAGAAAATTCATTAATATATAAACCCTTATCAAATTTTGCTCCCATGATTTTCCCTTACTTAAATTTTGAAAAATTAAAAGGAAAGTTTGATGAAGAGCAAATAAGACAAAGTATTAATATTTAAAATAAAACTATAAAATCATTTAAAATGGATACAAAAAACTTGGGTTTCGATTCGAAACTAATTCACGCAGGAGATTTTGAAGATGCTAACGGAAGTGCAGTAACCCCAATCTATCAAACCTCAACTTTTTCATTTAAAAACGCGAAACATGGAGCAGATTTATTTGCAGGTCGCGAAAAAGGATTTATTTATACTCGTATTGGAAATCCCACCATTGGAGCTTTGGAAAATAAATTGGCAGAACTAGAAAATGGATGTGGAGGAATAGCTTTATCTTCAGGTATGGCTGCCGTAACAACTGTTTACATGGCGTTTTTAGGTCAGGGTGAGCATATCGTTTGTACAAGTGCTGTTTATGGTCCAAGTCGCGCTGTGTTAGAAAGTCATTTTGCAAAATTTGGTGTTGAATCTACTTTTGTTGATTCATCGAACTTAAAAGAAATTGAAGATGTAATTAAACCAAATACAAAATTACTTTACCTGGAAACTCCGGCTAATCCAACAATTGCTTTAACCGATATTAAAAAAGCTTCTGAAATTGCTCATAAGCACGGAGTTCTAGTTGTTGTTGACAATACTTTTTGTAGTCCATATTTGCAAAGACCTTTGGATTTAGGTGCTGATGTTGCTTTACATTCTTTAACCAAATTCATTAACGGACATGCCGATATCGTTGGTGGTGCATTGGTAGCAAAAGATCCGGAAGTATATGCAAAATTACGAAAAACCATGGTTTACATGGGTGGAAATATGGATCCTCACCAGGCATATATGGTAATTCGTGGTGTAAAAACCTTAAGTATACGTGTTGATCGTGCTCAGGAAAGTGCAATGAAGGTTGCTGAATATCTTGAGAAACATCCAAAAGTAGCATGGGTAAAATATCCTGGTTTAAAATCATTTCCTCAATATGATTTAGCACAAGAACAAATGGATGGCCCTGGAGCAATGATCAGTTTCGAACTAAAAGGGGGCTATGATGCAGGAGTAACCTTAATGGACAATGTTCATTTAGCATTATTGGCAGTTTCTTTAGGAGGAGTTGAAACCTTAATTCAACATCCAGCCTCAATGACACATGCGGGCTTACCAAGAGAAGCAAGGATTCAGGCAGATATTACTGATGGATTAGTACGTTTTGCCGTTGGTATCGAAAATGTTGAAGATATTATTGCGGATTTAGATCACGCATTGGCAAAAATTTAAAATAGTTAATAAAATGGTGCTTTTCCAAAGTTTTAAACTTTGGAAAAGTTTAAAGACTTAAATAAATGAACTTTGTTGAGGAACTAAATTGGAGAGGCATGCTACATGATGTTATGCCTGGAACCGAAGAACAATTGCAAAAAGAAATGACTGCTGCATATGTTGGGATTGACCCTACTGCAAATTCATTGCATATAGGCCATCTGGTAAGTGTGATGATGTTAAAACATTTTCAGGCAGCGGGGCACAAACCCTTTGTTTTAGTCGGTGGTGCAACAGGAATGATTGGTGATCCTTCAGGAAAATCGCAGGAAAGAAACCTCCTTGACGAAAAAACGCTAAGGTTTAATCAGGACTGTCTTCAGAAACAATTGGAGAAACTACTTGATTTTGATTCAGGTATAGCCAATGGAGCCGAAATGGTAAACAATTATGACTGGATGAAAGAATATTCATTTCTTGAATTTATCCGTGATATTGGGAAACACATTACTGTAAATTACATGATGGCAAAAGACTCGGTTAAAAAGCGAATAGGTGAAGAATCAAAAACAGGAATGTCATTTACCGAGTTTTCTTACCAATTAGTTCAGGGTACCGACTTTTATCATTTGTATAAAGAGAAAAATTGCAAACTACAAATGGGTGGCTCTGATCAGTGGGGAAATATTACAACAGGAACAGAATTGATACGTCGTAAGTTAGGAGGAGAAGCTTTTGCTTTAACCTGTCCGTTAATTACCAAAGCTGATGGTAACAAATTTGGAAAAACAGAAGAGGGAAATGTTTGGCTCGATCCCGAGTTAACATCTCCTTATAAGTTTTACCAGTTTTGGCTAAATGTTTCGGATGATGATGCAGAAAAATACATTAAGATTTTCACCATGTTACCTAAAGACGAAATCGATTCGTTAATCAAAAAGCATTTGGAAGAACCTCATTTAAGGACATTACAACAAAAGCTTGCCAAAGAGTTAACCATAATGGTTCATTCCGAAAACGATTATAATACTGCTGTGGCTGCATCAAATATATTATTCGGAAAAGCTACAACCGACGAATTAAAAACACTTGACGAAAAAACTTTTCTTTCTGTATTTGAAGGCGTTCCAATGTTTGATGTTGAGAAATCAAAACTGGAACCAGGAATTAATGTATTATCGTTGTTGGCTGAAGAAACACAAGTTTTTCCATCAAAAGGTGAATTACGTAGAACTATTCAGGGCGGAGGAGTAAGTATAAATAAAGAAAAAGTGCTAACAGAAGAAATAACCATTGGCACAGAACGTTTACTGAATGATAAATATATTTTAATTCAAAAAGGAAAGAAAAATTACTTTTTAATAAGAGGGGTATAAACCTTAGTGTATTCTTAGTGTTTTGAGTGTCTTTGTGGTAAAAAGGTATAAGATATTCAGGAAAATTTTTTTAAATTATGAATGACAATAAGAACTATAACTTTAATTCTATGGATATAATTCGATTTATGTTTAAACACAAATGGCCTATAATTACAGTTACTGTAATTGCTGCCATTGCTTCTGTAATTGTCTCATATACAATTACTCCAAAGTTTAAGTCATCCGTAATACTTTTTCCCAAAAAACAAGTCGCTGTTTCGCATGCATTAACAAATGCTGAGTTAATTGACCCCGAGGATCATATCATGAATTTTGGTGATGAGGAAGAAACGGAGCAGTTGATTCAGACCTTATATTCGGAAGAGATTAGATTTGCAATTATTGAAAAGTTCGATCTTTTACATCATTATAATATTGATTCAGAAGGGGAATACCCAATGACCAGGCTGCATCAGGAAATTACGGACAATATTCGTTTTCGGAAAACAGAATACCAGGCTGTTGAAATTGATGTAATGGATACCGATCCGCAAATAGCAGCAGATATTGCAAATGAGATAGCATCTTTACTTGATCAGACGTTAAATAAAATGCAAAAGGATGTTGCTGTTGAAATTCTAAAAGTTGTTGAGGGCGAATATAATCAGCTTTTATCTGAAATTGATCAATTAGAAAGCTCATTAACAGAACTTGGAAATAAAAAAACGGAGCCGAAATATATTTCATTAAACGAACAACTTTTAAATGAAAATAAGCGATTAAGCGAGTTAAAATCAAGACTGGCAGAGGCTCGTGTAAACGCAAATCAGGATTTGCCGCGTAAGTTTTTAGTTGCAAAAGCTTATGCTGCTGAAAAGAAATCTTATCCCATTCGCTGGTTAATTTGTACCGTATCTACAATTTCGGCATTTATTTTTGCTGTTTTGATGATGCTTTTTATTGAGAGATATAAAGATCTTTTAAAAATTTAAACCTTAGAGTTTTGGCCTGGAATAAAATCCTTTTTTATTCTGTTTCACTTGTTTTTATAGCTATTAACATTCTGTTTATAGCGTATGACATTTACTACCTGGCGTTTTTGCCGGTAATATTAATTTTTTTGCTTGCCAGTTTTATTTCGATCGACAAGGTTTTACTGACAGTTGTCTTTTTTGCTCCTTTATCAATTCGTTTGGATGATATAGTTCCGGATATTCCTGTTAATTTATATTTACCCACAGAACCATTACTAATAGGAATAATGTTTTTGTTCATTTTCAAGCTTTTATTAGATGGTAAATTCGATAAAAAAATCTTAGTACACCCCGTTTCCATTGCAATTTATATAAATCTTTTTTGGTTGTTTATCACTAGCTTGACGAGTACTATGCCGGGAGTTTCATTCAAATTCTTGTTATCAAGATTATGGTTTGTGATTCCAATGTTTTTTTTGGCAACACAGGTTTTTAAAAAATATCAGCATATAGAAACATTTCAGTGCTTGTATATTGTCTCATTAATTATTGTTGTTTTTTACACAAACATTCGATTATCGGCATATGGGTTAAATAATCAAAATGCCTCAAATTGGGTTGTTTGGCCATTCTTTAGCGATCATACTTCGTATGGAGCAATGTTGGTTATGTTTGTGTTTCCGTTATTTTATTTCATGATTCGAAAAGCCAATAGTTTATTTGTAAGGATTTATACTGTTGTTGCATTTCTAATTATTGGATTTGGGATTTTATTTTCTTATACCCGGGCTGCATGGTTGAGCTTATTTACCGCAATCGGACTATTAATAATTATAAAACTAAAAATAAAGATTAAGTATGTTCTTTTCTCTGCAGCAGGAATTATAATGTTGTTTTTTGCTCTTCAGAATAGAATTATAGAAAAATTAGAAAAAAATGAAGCAGAATCATCAGGGAGGTTTACCGAGCATATCGAATCAATGGCAAATATAAGTTCAGATGCATCAAATACCGAACGAATAAATCGTTGGAAGTGTGCAATTCGAATGTATAAAGAAAAACCTATAGTGGGATGGGGTCCGGGTACATACAAGTTTCAATATGCTCCTTTTCAGTTTTCGTATGATCGTACTGTAATAAGCACAAATTTTGGAAGCCTTGGAAATGCACATAGCGAATATTTAGGACCTTTATCAGAATCGGGAATTATAGGGATGTTATCATTTATACTAATTGTGTTTATGGCTTTCAGAACAGGATATAGAATTTATCATAAATCAAAATCTAAAGAATTAAAGAATTTTACCTTGTTTATTCTGTTGGGATTATCAAGCTATTTTATTCATGGATTTTTAAATAATTTTCTGGATACAGATAAAGCTTCAATTCCTGTATGGGGATTTATAGCCATGTTGGTTGCCATAGATACTTACCATGTGCAAACCGAAAAGTTAAATCAATAAGATTCTATTAATTTTGAATAATCAATTGGAATATTAGCTAAATTTGCTTTGTATTTTAAAAGGCAAATATGCATTCTTCGCTTATTATTTTGGATTCACTTGACGAGTGGAACCCGTTTTATGATACTCAAAGTATCATTACAGCAAAGGATTATCTTCAAAATGAATATTTAAGTAATGAATCGCATCTGGTTATTAACTTAAGTAATGATTTGAGGTATAATTCCGAAGGCTATTATTGCTCGTTACTTGCAAAGGCAAGGGGCCATAAAATAATTCCTAGTGTCGAAACAATCAATAAATTATCGTCTGAAGCATTAATCCGCTTAGATAAATCTTTGCAAAAAGTTTGTTATCAGCATATCAAAAAAAATAATATTGAGGAAGGACTCTGGCATCTTGACATCTATTTCGGAACCTGTAAAGAAGAAGGATTGGAGAAAGTTGCAAGATATATCTTTGATCAGTTTCATTGCCCGGTATTACGTGTAACTTTTAATAACAAGGAAAAAAATCAGATAGAGTCTATTCGGGCTATCGGAATTTCTGAGTTGAGCGATAGTCAGCAGGATGATTTCGCTAATGCACTGGATAATTTTAGTAAAAAAGTGTGGAGAGAACCACGTTCTAAAAAACCTTACAGATACGATTTAGCCATCCTTTACGATCCTGATGAGCAATTTCCTCCAAGTGATAAAAAAGCTTTAGGCCGATTTATTGATTTAGCAAAAAAAATGCATGTCAATGCTGAGCTCATTACTGCAGAAGATAGCAATCGCTTAATGGAGTTCGATGCATTGTTTATCAGGCAAACAACAGAATTAAACCATCTAACCTATCAGTTAGCTCAAAAAGCTGCTCTGGCAGATATGGTGGTTATTGATGATCCGGTTTCAATAATCCGTTGTACAAATAAAGTCTACCTAAAAGAACTACTCGACAAAGAGGAAATTCCTACTCCAAAATCAACCTTGCTTTTTAATTCGAACCAAAATTCATTTGATAAGCTTGTTGAACTGCTGGGTTCTCCTATTGTTGTCAAAATTCCTGATGGATCATTTTCACATGGAGTAAAAAAAGTGAGAAGTCAGGAGGAGTTTGATGAAACGCTTAAATTACTTTTTGAGCAATCTGCAATTGTTTTAGCACAGGAGTATATTCCTACCGATTTTGATTGGCGAATTGGTATCATTAATAAAGAGCCCCTGTTTGCTTGTAAGTACTTTATGGCCAAAGGACATTGGCAGATATATAATCATAAAAATAACGGAAAATCAAGTTCTGGTAATTTTGAAACCGTTCCTATTTACAATGTTCCAAAAACAGTGTTAAAAACAGCAATACGGGCAACTTCATTAATAGGAAAAGGTTTGTATGGTGTAGATTTAAAGTTAGTTGATGATAAATGTTATATTATTGAAGTAAACGATAATCCTAATCTGGATTATGGAGTTGAAGATGCAATTCTGGGTGATGAATTGTATAATAAGATACTACGGGAATTTGTCGTTCGTTTAGAACAAAAGCATCAGCAATGAGCAATTTAGATGAATTAAAATTGGAATTGGCTCTAAAAAAAGATGTTAAAGAACTAATTTCTCTTGAGAAAATTTGTTTTCAGGAAGACGCCTTTTCAAAAAGGCAGATTACTTATTTAATTACCAAGGCAAAAGGAGAATTTATTGTAATTCGCCGGAACAATAAAATTATTGCTTATCTGATAATTAGCAAAAGAGAAAACAGCAAGCAAATCAGAATTTATTCTATTGCGATTGCTCCTGAGGCAAGAGGTCTTGGCCTTGCTAAAAGGCTTATGAATTATGTAGAAGATGTTTGTAAACAAGAATCGAAAGAAAGAATATCTCTGGAAGTAAGCAAAGAAAATACGCCGGCAATTCATTTATATCAAAGCCTTGGATATGAGATTGTAAGTGAAAGACCAAATTATTATGCAAACGGAGGTAATGCACTGCTTATGTTAAAAAGAATCTGATTTTCAAAAAAGGAATTAAACCCACCATTCCAATTAGAATTTTATATTTGCGTTTAAAGATTTTAGTATGATTAACATAATCAATCAGTATCACAACCTTATTGACATACTTTTACTTATTTTCGGAGTCAGTATTTCTGCAATTTTTTTCTATGTTAGTGTAATATCAATTTTTGAGAAAGAATATCGTGCATTCAGAATTTCTTTAGTGTTTTCAATCATTCTGTTTGCTCCATTTCTATTAATTTATATCTATGATTTCCCATTTAAAGATTTTGTTACGTTGGGGTTACTTTTCTTGATTTTTGTAGCTTTTGGCATTTTGTTTTTACCAATTAAACCTAAAATTAAGGAAGAGCTTCAGGTTCCGACAGAAAAACATGATGAAAGAGACATTATGTTTTCAAGAAACGAATTAAAACAGGGATCAGATAAATACAACGAGTATTATTCAGATAAGCAAGCCCGAAAAGATTTGGATGATAAATTCAGAGTTAAACCAGGATTACTTTCAACCGAATCGAGCATGTATCATCTTTTTTCCTTTGCCTCTGCGCATGCAAATTCAGAAGTTATTGAAGCCTTAAAACCCTTAGTAAATGGTTCTGTAAACGAGAAAAAAGTAAAAGTTGATGCACATAAAATAAGCAAGTATTTAAAAACTTGGAGTAAAAAGCTAGGGGCACATTCAGTTGGAATAACAGAAGTGAAAAATTACCATCTGTATTCGCATAAAGGCCGGGGAGATTTATACGGAAAAGAGATTGACAATCAACATAAATTTGCTATTGCTTTTACCATTGAAATGGACCATGAAATGATTCAGACAGCTCCTAAGGGTCCGGTTGTTATGGAGTCCACACAACGGTATTTAAATTCTGGAACAATTGCACTTCAACTAGCCTACTTTATTCGAAACTTAGGATATTCGGCCCGTGCACATATTGATGGAAATTACGAACTTATTTGTCCTCTTGTTGCTCGCGATGCCGGCTTAGGTGAGATTGGAAGAATGGGATTACTTATGACCCCTGAATTGGGACCAAGAGTTCGTATTGCAGTTGTTACCACCAATATGCCATTAAGTATTGATCAAAAAAAGGACTATTCATCTGTAATTGATTTTTGTGAAATTTGCAAAAAATGCGCTGATATCTGTCCCTCACGATCTATTCCGTTCGATAAAAGAAAAGAGAACAATGGTGTGTTAAGATGGCAAATAAATTCGGAATCATGCTTTACATACTGGTGCACAACAGGAACTGATTGTGGCCGATGTATGGCTGTTTGTCCATATTCACACCCAAATAATGCGATGCACAATTTTATTTGTTGGGGGATACATAATTCATATATTTTTAGGCGATTTGCACTTTATATGGATGATTTATTTTATGGTCGTAGACCGAAATCAAGAAATCTTCCCTCCTGGATTGATATCTAACTAAAAGTATTTTACTTTTATAAACGTATTAAATTTTCGAATTATGAAAAAAACTTTTTTTCTTCTTGCTCTGTTTCTTCTATCATTTCAACTATATCCTTTTAATAACCAAACAGACACATTAATAAATTATTCTTCCAGAACCGAAGCCATCCAGAAAATTAATGAACTAATTGAACTTTCGGAATCGAACAGAAGCCAAAATCCTGAGAAATCAGTTGTTTATGGCTTGTCTGCAATAAAAATCAGTATAGAAATTGAAAATTACGAACTGAGGTATATGGCAGAGTATTCTACTGGCTTCGCATACTATATTCAAAATGATTTTGAAAACGCCCTTGTTCACTTAAACAACTCTCTGGAGTTAAGCAGGATAAACAATAATCAGGAAGGAGAGGCTTCTTCGCTAAACCGCATAGGTAATACATACCAGTTAATGGGGAAATACGATAAAGCCTTAAACCATTATGATCAGGCAATGACTATTAACAGGACGATTCAGAATGATCAGGAAGTTGCTCGTACTTTAACAAATCTTGGGAGTGTTTACCGATTGTATGGAAACTATGAACTTGCTATCAACCAACATCTTGAAGCTTTGGGGATCTACGAAGGGCTTCAAAATAACGAAGGAATAGCATGGTCGGCCTTGAATATTGCCCGTTTGTTTAAGATGATGAAGAATTATCAAAAAAGCATTGACTATGTAAATCAGTCTTTAATTATTTATCAGAAAATAGAACAGGATGTTCAGGTTGGTACGGGGGTAACACTCTGTTTAAAAGAACTCGGGAGTATTTATTATGAGATGGGAGATTTAGATAAGGCAATCGAGTTTAGTGAAAAGGTTCTTGAAAGAAATAAAGCAACAGACAACAAGCTTGGTATTGCAAATTCGCTAAGCACGCTTGGGAAGATCTATTTTGAAGGTGGAAATTATAAAAAATCAGAAGAATTTTTAATTCAGGCAAAAGAACTGAAAGACTCCTTAAAGGACAACACAGAAACGGCATCAATTTTAAGGTATTTGGGGAAGATTTATTTAAAGCAAGGAGAAACACATAAAGCGGGGAAATATTTAAATAACAGCCTTGATTTCGCCCAAAACCAGAACTTAAAAAAAGAAATAAATGAAACTTACCTGGCATTATCAGAATTATATGAGTTCATTAATCTCCCAAACAAAGCTCTTGATTTTTATAAGCGATATGCAAGATTGAAAGATAGTCTTGATAATCAGAAAATTAATGAGCTGGAGTTACAATACGAGTTTGATAAAGAACAACGAAAAATTGAATTTGAACAGCATCAGAAAGAACTAGAACAACAGGCAAAACTTCAAAGACAAAAAATATTCACATGGGTTTTTGTGGGGGGATTCTTATTTATGATTATCCTGGCTTATGTTATTTTTAAAAGCTACCAAAGGAAAAAGAAAACAAACATTCTCCTTACTCAACAAAAAAATGAGATTGAGGAACAAAGAAATGAAATTGAAGCACAACGAGATTTTGTAACCAAACAACGCGATAAAATTGCTCATCAGAATACCATAATTACGGATAGTATTGAATATGCAAAAAGAATTCAATCAGCTTTATTTCCGCAAGACAAATTTCTTAACAGGGTTCTTTCCGAATTCTTCATTTACATGAAACCTAAGAACATTGTAAGTGGTGATTTTTACTGGGTTGCTGAGAAGGAGAATAAGTTGATCATTACGGTTTCTGATTGCACGGGACATGGCGTTCCGGGAGCTTTCATGAGTATGCTGGGAATTGCATTTTTAAACGAAATTGTAAACAAAAGTAAGAAAATGCAAGCAAGTGATATCTTAGATCAGTTAAGAGAAAACATTATCGATTCATTACATCAGGAATATGGAATTAAAGGATCAAAAGATGGCATGGATATGGCTATGTGTATTATCGACAAAAAGACTCTAAAAATGCAGTATGCGGGTGCGTACAATTCTGTTTTGATTTTAAGAAACGGTGAAGTTCATGAGCTTAAGGCAGATAAAATGCCAATTGGGATTCATGCGATCAAAGTTGACAGAAGTTTTTCTAATCAGGAATTTAAACTAGAGAAAAATGATATGTTGTATTTATTTTCAGATGGTTACATGGACCAGTTTGGTGGTGAAAAGGGCGTAAAGTTTAAACAAAAAACATTTAAAGATTTACTCCTGAAAATTTGGGATAAGTCAACCGAATTGCAAAAAACAGAGATAGAAAAAACAATGGAAGAGTGGCAGGGGAATCACTCTCAGTTAGACGATATGATGATTATGGGGATTAGAATCTAATATCGTACAGGATAACTCAATAAAAACCCGAAATAAATTTTCGGGTTTTTATTATTAATGATTAATTTCTTCGATTGCTTCAGAAACATTAATAGCAAAATCGGCAAGTTTTTCGCATTCGCAGTAAAGATCATTATAAATAATTCCTGTTTGGTAGCTATAATCTTTTTTCTCAACGCTTTTTAAATGATCTTTTTTCAATCTTGTTCTGAAACGGTTTATTTTTTCTTCTAAAGCAAGAGCATGTGTAATATTAATATTTTTATAACCATGATCAAGATTTTTCTCCATTTCTTTAATGGCCTTTTGGACCAATTCCATGATCTGGATAACATTCTCATTTAAAGCAGTATCAAAAGTAATTTTTTTATCTTTTTTACGAACAAGAGTTTTGGCTAAGTTATAGCAGCTATCCCCCATGCTTTCAAGGTCTGTAACGACATTCAACATGGCTTTAATTCGTTTTGACCCTAAAATACTTAATTCTCCTTCAGTAATTTTTGTTAAGTAATCGGCAATCTCTTCTTCCATCCTATCACTAATGCCTTCGTATTTTTCGACTTTATCAAATAGTTTGTAAAAGCGTTTATCAGATGTTTCAACAAACATTTCTCCCACATAACCATACATTTTTTCAATTCTATTTGCATAAACAAGAACTTCTTTTTTTGCCTGATGAATAGAAAGCTCTGATGTTGATAAAAGGCCTGTATTAATAAACTGCAATCGGTATTCTTCTGTATCCTCTCCCTGTGGAACCATCTTAGTAACAATATACTGAATAAATTTAGTGAACCAGATAAATATTAATACATTGGCGATGTTAAATGAAGAGTGAAATATTGAAAGGGCTATAGGAATTGCATGAGGAGAATCATAAGGAGATATACCTCCTAATTTAATAATAAACCAGTTTATTGCTGATAAAAAGTATCCAAAAATTACTGATACCCAAATCACTCCAAGAATGTTAAAAATTAAATGTGCTCTTGCGGCTCTTTTTGCAGAAACATTGGCAACTGCAGCTGCAATATTTGCAGTAACTGCTGTACCAATATTTTCTCCCAATACCATTGCTGCTGCAATATCAAATGAAATCCAACCATTATTGCACATTACAAGAGTTAAAGCCATGGTTGCGCTTGACGATTGAATAATCATGGTTAATACCGTACCAATGGTTAAAAACAATAAATGTGAAAAGAATCCACTTGAAGTATAGTTAGATAAAAATGCTAAAATTTCGGGATGATTTTTAATATCTGGAACCGATCCTTTCAAAAAGTCTAAACCTAAAAATAGCATAGCAAAACCAATAATAAATTCACCCCAAGCTTTTTTCTTGCCGGCTCTAGAGAATAGTAATGGAAATCCAATACCTATAAGAGGTAAAGAAATAATACTAATATCGATTTTAAAACCAAGCAAAGAAATTAACCAGGCGGTTACTGTTGTTCCAATATTGGCACCCATGATAACACCTATAGATTCTGTTAAAGAAAGCAGTCCTGCATTTACAAAACTAACCATCATTACGGTTGTTGCTGATGAGGATTGAATAATTGCCGTGATTAATAAACCTGTGAAAACACCCTTTACAGGATTAGAAGTCATTTTTGCAAGGATACTTCTCATTTTATCGCCAGCAACTTTTTGCAAAGCCTCGCTCATTAATTTCATTCCATATAGGAAAAACCCTAAAGATCCAACCAGGGTTAAAAAGTCAAGAAAGCTATAGCTCATTTGGTTTTGTTTTAAATTTGATATGCAAAACTAAAAAAAAGGTAAAATTATCATAACATAAAATTAACATTTAATTAACAAAGTGATAACATTGCTGATTTTATATGTTTGTGATATTGATATATAATCATATTTTTGAGAAGTATTTATAAAAACATTCAGATGTTTAACAGAATTGAACTTCAGAAAAAGGTAAATGATTTTATTTCCAATGTTCAGATTGGTCGGGAACCGTTTTCTTTGTATGATCCTATAAATTATACCCTGCAATCAGGAGGGAAAAGAGTCAGACCTGTATTGGTACTAATGGCTTGTAATTTATTTACCGATGATATTGAACATGCTATTAAGCCAGCAGTTGGTTTGGAAATATTTCACAATTTCACCTTATTGCACGACGACATTATGGACCATGCAGATATTCGGCGAGGCAATCCGACAGTTCATAAAAAATGGAGTGAAAATACAGCGATCCTTTCCGGAGACGCCATGTTTATTCAAGCCTATGAATATTTTCTTGATTGCCAATCGCCTAATTTCAGAGATATTTTAAAAGCCTTTAACCAAACAGCCCGTGAAGTTTGTGAAGGTCAGCAATACGATATGGAGTTCGAAGAAAGAGATCATGTAACTGAGCAAGAATATTTGAGAATGATTGAGTTAAAAACATCCGTTCTTATAGCAGCTGCATTAAAAATTGGTGCTTTATTGGGGGGATCAAATAAAAAAGATGCTGATCTGCTTTATGATTTTGGACGAAATATTGGTCTGGCCTTTCAGCTGCAGGATGATTTTTTAGATGTTTATGGAGAAACCGAGGTTTTTGGAAAAAAAATAGGAGGTGATATCGTAGCTAATAAAAAAACCTTTATGCTAATTAAGGCAAAGGAACTGGCTCGAGATGAAGATTTAAAAATACTGAATGATTTACTTAACGCTAAGAACATGGAAAGAGAAACGAAAGTTGATTCAGTTAAGAAGATTTACAACAAATTAAATATTCATAATTTAGTTAAACTGCGAATCGAAGAGTTGAATCAACTTGCGTTAGATTCCCTTGCGAAGGTTTCCATTGAAGAGAATAAAAAAAGCGAACTTAAAAAGCTCGCAGAGAATCTGATACACCGAATAAATTAAAGAACAAATAATAAACCAGGAGTAAACACAAGCTGATTGGTTTGTGCAATAACATATTTAACTTCGGCAAAAAACATGATGCTTGAATCATAGGGAAAAACCATTCCTGCTCCAATATTTGCACCGGGAACAAACTTGAATGTTTTAACATCTACTGTTCTGGCAAGCTCAACATGACTGTCCTTAATATTCCATCCTCCCAGATGTGCTCCTCCCAATAAATATAAACGATACTTGTCCCGGGTCTTCGGATTAATGATATAATGAGCATTTATATTTAAAACAAAGACTGTTGTTTTAGATTCTCCTGATGATAGCGTAGGATCCGTATAAGGCAAATAAAATTTAAAATCAGGAACAATCTTTAATTTTTTACTGTAATCGTAATTTGCTCTTAGGTCAATTCCGAATGATTTATTATGATAAGCTGATCCATCATATTTATATTCACCACCGGTTGCCAAAACAATTCCTCCACCAATATAATCAAACTGAGCTTTTACAGGTTTTGCGGAAATAAAGAATAATGCGAGCAGAATAACAAGTAGAATTTTTTTCATATGCGTTTTTGAAAGATTAAGAGTTTCAATTCAAAACAAATTTATATTGATAAAGTTTATATTTTAAAATACGATAAATGAATACCAAAATAAAAGGGATATTCTAAAAAGAATATCCCCGGCAAATTTTATAAAAAATACTCAGATAAAAAACTATAATTCAAATAATACCCCAAAATTAAATGCTGCCTGATCGTAATTGCTTAAAATATATTTTACTTCACTAAAAGCACTCAAATTAGGGCTAAATGAAAAATTAACTCCTCCTCCTGCGTTTAATCCGGGTTTAGTTCCAATATTGTCAGAAAGGCCAACAATATTTGTCTTTTTTGCGTAGTGCGTAATATTTAAACCTGCAATAACATAAAAATCAAATCCTGCTGCACTCCAAACAGTATAATTTCCATCAATATCAATGGCCCAACGACTATGGTCGTAACTATTTTGAGTTGATGGGAAAAACATGGCAAATTCAAGCGATCCTGACAGGTTGTCAAGAAGCATATCCATTCCATAAGTTCCTTTAAATTGCAATCCTAATGGAGGAAGGTCAGTACCTATTATTAATCCCCCACCAAGTTTAATTTCCTGTGCATTTGACCTTATAGTAAACAAACTGCTAATAAATACAGTTAAAAAAATTAGTTTTAACAAGTTTTTTTTCATTTTTAAAAAATTTAAAAGTTAAACATTTCTTATATTATATCGTATGTGCAAAAACCATGCTATAAAATAACGAACGAAATCATTAAAAAGTTTGTATAGCTGTATCTAAAAAGTGGTTAAATCGTATAAAAAACGTAAATTTGTAAAAAAGCCATTTATTTACTTCAAAAAACAATAGAATGTCAAGTAAATCAGGAAAAGTAATTCAGGTTATAGGCCCAGTTGTTGATGTTAGTTTTGAACAATCAGGATCAGAACTACCAAATATTCATGATGCATTAATCATAAAAAGAGACGATGGCTCCGATCTTGTTATTGAGTGTCAGCAGCATATCGGAGAAAATTCAGTGCGTTGTATTGCTATGGATTCATCTGATGGTTTATATCGTGGAATGGATGTTTTTTTAACTGGGGCTCCCATTCGTGTTCCTGTGGGGGAACAAGTTCGTGGACGATTAATTAATGTTATTGGGGAACCCATTGATGGAATTGGAGATCTTGATAAAGAAGGTGGGTACCCGATACATAATCAACCCCCCGAATATGTTGATTTAACTACTGAAAAAGAAGTGCTGTTTACTGGAATAAAAGTGATTGATTTAATTGAGCCATACTCAAAAGGTGGTAAAATTGGATTGTTTGGAGGAGCCGGAGTTGGCAAGACAGTCCTTATTATGGAGATGATTAATAATATTGCAAAAGCATATTCAGGAACAACAGTTTTTGCCGGAGTTGGTGAACGAACTCGTGAAGGAAATGACTTGTTACGTGAAATGATTGAATCTGGAGTTATTAAGTATGGAAAAGAGTTTGTAAAAAGTATGGAGGAAGGAAGTTGGGACTTATCTAAAATTGATCCTGAGGAGTTAAAAAAATCACAAGCTAGTTTAGTATTCGGACAAATGAACGAACCTCCCGGAGCAAGAGCAACTGTTGCTTTGACAGGATTAACACTTGCAGAATCTTTCCGTGATGGCGATAAAGCTTCCGGAAAGGGAAATGACATTTTATTTTTTATTGATAATATTTTCCGTTTTACACAAGCAGGATCTGAAGTATCTGCATTATTAGGACGGATGCCCTCAGCCGTTGGTTATCAGCCAACCCTGGCAACAGAAATGGGGATGATGCAGGAACGGATTACCTCAACTAAACACGGATCAATTACTTCAGTTCAGGCTGTTTATGTTCCTGCTGATGATTTAACAGACCCTGCTCCTGCTACAACCTTCTCACACCTGGATGCAACAACGGTATTAAGCAGAAAAATTTCTGAGCTTGGAATTTATCCTGCCGTTGACCCTCTTGATTCTACTTCAAGAATCCTTACCCCGGAAGTTGTTGGTGAAGAACATTATAGAACAGCACAAGACGTAAAAGAAATTTTGCAACGATACAAAGAATTACAAGATATCATTGCCATTTTAGGTATGGACGAATTATCTGAAGAAGATAAACTGGTTGTACACAGAGCAAGAAGAATTCAACGGTTTTTATCTCAACCTTTCCATGTGGCTGAAGCTTTTACCGGATTAAAAGGAGAATTAGTAAGTATTGAAGATACAATTAAAGGATTTAATATGATTCTTAATGGTGAGGTAGATCAATATCCTGAAGCAGCATTTCAATTAGTAGGTACAATTGAGCAAGCCATTGAAAAAGGTGAAAAAATGCTTGCTGAAGCAAAGAAAAAGAAATAACTTACATTTTTAACTGAGAATTATAGCATATGTTTTTAGAGATAATTACACCAGATAAAAAAGTTTTTTCTGGAACCGTGAGTTCCGTACAAGTGCCTGGGAGCAAAGGCTCTTTTGCTGTGCTTGAATATCATGCCCCAATTATTTCAACATTAGAAACGGGGAAAGTTAAGGTTGTTGAAAATGGACATGAATCGTTTTTTGAAATAAATGGTGGTATTATTGAAGTAAAGGATAATAATGTAATAATCCTGGCAGAATCAGTAAAAATGTAGTTTTTATACTATGAGATTAGTTGTACTTTTTATTTTCATATTCTCGTTTTTCAATCTTGAAGCTCAGGAAAAAGTAACATTTACTGCAGAAGACGGATTAAAAATTACTGCTGACTTATATGAAACCAACCCCTCTAAACCATATATAATACTTTTTCATCAAGCAGGCTATAGCCGTGGTGAGTATCGCCAAATTGCAAATAAAATAATAAAGTTCGGTTATAATTGCTTAGCTGTAGATTTACGTTCTGGAGGTGAAGTAAATTATATTCAAAATCACACTGCCCTGCTTGCTGTACAGCAAGGTTATGCGGTTGATTATATGAGTTCTAAAAAAGACATTGAAGCTGCAATTAGTTGGGTAAAAAAGAGGAGCAATGAACCTGTTGTTTTATTTGGAAGCTCTTTCTCTGCATCACTAAGCTTACTTATTGCAAAAAATAATCCTGATGTTAAAGCTGTAATTGCCTTTAGTCCTGGGGAATTTTTTAATCCAGAAATATCGATCCAAACTGAAATTAAGAACATTAACAAGCCTGTGTTTGCTGCATCTTCGCAAAGGGAATCCCTTTATTTAGACACCCTATTGCAATATGTTTCCGACACAAACAAAACAATTTTTGCACCTAAAAATGGAGGTGAGCACGGATCAAAAGCGCTTTGGAAAAGCAACCCTAATAATCAGGAATATTGGTTAGCACTTACCATGTTTTTTAGTAAAATCAAGGAATAAATCCTGAGTTTCTATTGTTTCTTCTAAGTTTATCATAGGTTTTTTGCGAATAAGTTTCATGAAAAGCTTATTTATTATAAGATAACTTGTTTTTTTTGGTAATTTTATAAGCTGAAAAAGGGTCGTGTACTCAATTTCTGATACTTTGTACCAAATAAAATGAGTAAAATAAAATTTTTAATACTGCGCTTTAGCTCAATTGGAGATATTGTTCTTACCACACCGGTTGTTAGGAACTTAAAAAAACAAGTCGAAAACGCCGAGATTCATTACTTAACCAAACCACAGTTTAAAGCTATTTTAGAGAATAACCCTTATATCGATAAAGTACACATTCTTAATAAATCAATTAAAGAAAAAGCTGAAGAGTTAAAGTACGAACATTTTGATTATGTTATCGATCTGCACAGAAACATACGAACTGCACGACTTAAAAATCGATTAAAAATCATTTCATTTTCATTTAATAAACTCAATTGGGAAAAATGGTTGCTTGTAAATTTCAAAAAAAATAAAATGCCGGATGTACATATTGTAGACCGATATTTAGATACCTTGAACGTTTTTGATGTGGTTAACGACCAAAAAGGCTTAGATTATTTTATACCAGAAAAGGATGAGGTAGATTTTTTAACAATTTCCCCAGAATTAAAAAGTGGTTATGTTGGAGTTGTTGTGGGGGCTTATCATAATACAAAGAAACTGACAAAAGATAAAATCATAGCAATTTGTAAAAAAGTTGATAAACCGATACTCCTTTTGGGAGGACCAGAAAATAGAGAAGAGGCTGAAGAAATTACCAGTGCTGTTGGAAAAAACATATACAATACCTGCGGAATCTATAACATTAATCAATCAGCCTCATTGGTTAAACAGGCGAATGTTATATTAACTCCTGATACCGGATTAATGCATATAGCAAGTGCTTTTAAAAAGAAAATTGTTTCAGTTTGGGGAAACACAGTTCCTGAATTTGGCATGTATCCATATATGTCTGACGCGAAATCTGAAATAGTTGAGGTTAAAGGACTGGAATGTCGACCATGTACTAAAATAGGATTTACACAATGTCCTAAAAAGCATTTCCGGTGTATTAATGATTTAGATGAGGATTATATTGTAAAAAGGTTAAGAGAGTTATTTTAATTGGACTTTTTTAGGAGTTTAAAAACTATATCTAAATCGCAAAAAGATCATGGTCATTTTATCGTATTGTCCTCCAAATTTCCCTTCGAAGCGCTGTCCATATAAGGCACATTCAAAGTTGTTGCTTACAGAATACGCTAAAGATGGCATTATAAAGTATGCATTCCCTAATGAGGGGAAATACATGAGCGCAACAGATCCATTTAAAAGGGGATGAATAGGATAGGATATTTGTCCAAACCAGGAAAATTTACTGTATGAAGTAGTTTTAACAGATAATGGCATAAAATATAAATCGTTAAAACTTGTTAAGTTCAATTTATCAAAATATCCGTTGTAATTCCCTTCCAATGAAATGTTTAACGAATTACTGAACATGTAGCTTAAGCCTGCGGATACAATGGCAATTCCCGTAGAATCAGAAAAATTTTCTTGAGGATGAAAATAGCTTACTTCGCCATTAAATCCAAAATCCAAAATACTTCCCGACCATCCTGCTCCTATAACATAATCAGATGTATCAAGAATGCCTCCAATGAACTGAATATCGTAAGACCATTTATTAAATCGATATAATCCCGCTGCGGTGATGTTGTTATCTTTATCAATCTTGATTGCAGCTTCGGCAACAGAAGTAAAATTTGGATAATATTGCACTCTTAGCGCATCACTTCCGGGTCGTTCTTCATAATCAAAATCGAAAAAGGAATAAGAATTGAAAATGTCGTTTGGATTCCAGACAAATGCCTGACCCCAATTTATCCGCTGTCGTCCTAAAGTTAAGACCCAATTGCTTGTATTAAATTCTATATATGCTCTATCAAATGCAGTATTTAAAACATAGGAAATTCCATCCGTAATATTATTGGTTAGAAAATTTAAATAGCCATTATCAGCTTCAATAGATTTTGCATAATCAGGAATGAATTTAACCAAATCACCATAAATTAATCTGTTTCTCATGTCTAAAGCGAAAGTTAATTTGTCGTTCACGAACCACCTGTAGTTTAAACGATTGTGAACTAAATTATCGACCAGCCAAACTGAGTCAACGCTATTAAAAATGGTGGTATTCATATATTTTATATAACCGTTCAGAGTCATTTTTGATGATTCCTGACTCTTTGCATAAAGCGAAGTTAAGATGATTAATAATATTATTACAACCCTTTTCATTGTTAATTATTTCTAATATCTGAAACCACATGCCCGTCCTCAACCGTAATTACACGTCTTGCTTTATTTACAACTCTTTGGTCATGAGTAGAAAAAATAAAAGTGATATTTTCTTCTTTATTCAGTTTCTCCATGATATCAAGTAATGTTTCGGTCGATTTTGAATCCAGGTTTGCTGTAGGTTCATCTGCTAAAACAAACTTTGGTTTAGAAGCCAGTGCTCTTGCAACAGCAACGCGTTGTTGTTGTCCGCCGGAAAGTTTTGCAGGACGGGCATTTACCCTGTCGCCTAATCCAACTGCCGATAATAACGCGATGGAACGTTCATCTCTTTCAATTCTTGTTTTTCCCTGTAGTTCCATAATAAACTCTACGTTTTCTTTGGCAGTTAAAACAGGAATAAGATTATAAGACTGAAAAACAAAACCAATATTTCGTAATCGAAAATCAATTAATTTCGAAGAGCTTAGTTCTCCGATATTTTCACCATTTACAATAATTTTTCCTTCAGTTGGATTGTCTAAACCTCCTATCATGTTTAGCAAGGTTGTTTTTCCCGATCCTGATGGACCAACGATTGCAGCAAATTCGCCTTGCTCGAATGATAAACTAACTTTGTCGACTGCTTTTACTTTAACTTCTGATTCGTTGTATATTTTCGTTAAGTTATTTATTTCTATTACTTTCATGATGGTTATATTTAATAGTTTTACTGTTTGTTTGACCTCTATGGAATTTTAACGTTGTGCTTGTTATTACAATTTTAGAATTCAGATTTTAGATTTACGATTAATCCAAAATCGTCATTCTTAAAACTAAAATTAAATTGATTTTCGATTCATTTTTGATTTCATTGTATTGAGACTTGCAACAAATATTGCTGTGAGCTCATTTCCTTCTTTTATTAATAGTTGAGTTAAATCGTTTTTTAACAGGCCGGATTCTTCAATTAATTCAAGCCAATATATTGTTTCGTCGCATTCTTCTTCGCATATTTTCAATTTGTTCACAAAATCCTTTTCAGATTTAGCGCTGGATGCAGCTCTGTAATTTGCTCCTACAGATGTCCCTGAGCGTAAGATTTGGTTTGAAATAACTCTCGCTACATTTGAATTAGGGAAAACACTAATTAGCTTAATAATTTCTAAAGCAAAAATCTTTGTTCTATTTTTTAAATCATTTGAATTCATGTTCTATATTTATTTATATCTAAAATCATCAATCTAAAATCTAACATTTACTCTGTTCTGATTGCTTCAACCGGATTTAATCTCAATGCTTTTCGAGCCGGTATAATCGATGATAAGATTGCGATGATAATTACCATTATGGTTACACCAAAAAAGAAACTAATATCAATATTTGGATAAACCATAGCCGACCAGCCAAAGGCCTCAAATCCTTCTTGTACCGATGCGAAATTCATGCCTGTTTTACCAAAAATTACAATTAAGGCCCCACCTATAATCATCCCGGCAATACTTCCAACAATAGTTAGAAAAACAGTTTCGAGCATAATCATATTAAAAACTCGTTTTTTATTCATTCCGATAGCCATTAACATTCCAAGTTCTTTAATACGTTCAAGAACAGACATTAACATGGTGTTAATTATACCAAAAGCTAAAGCAAAAAAGATAACTCCCATGATAATGTAATAGTAAACTTTCATAAAATCAGCCATCATGCCTGCATCAGGAGCTATTTCTTTCCAGGTCATTATGCTTGCATTATTAAATTTAGAACTCAATTCGTCCCTGAATGTATTCAGATTTTCACTGTCGTCATTTAGAATTACATTTATTTCGTGAAACTCATTTGGTTGAAATCCCGCTAAAGATGATATATCTTCTAATTTAACGAAAGCATTAAGCTGATCAAACATTGTATTGTTGGTTTTGTAAATACCGCACAACCTAAATGATTGATATGACATTTCTCCATTTACACCAGAAAAGGTAAAAACTATTTTGGATCTGATTTTATAGTTTTTTGCAAGTTTCATGATTGAGGCTCCAAACTTTTTTATATCATTTTTTTCAAGTATAGACTCCAATTCTGATTTGAACTTTTTCTCAGTTATAAATCGTTTATCTTTAATAGTTAATAAGTTATTAATTAAACCTTCGTTTGCGCCGATATTTGTCAAACTGTCCAATAAATCCTGTGAAACGATATAGTTAATTAATCTTAATTGATCAGCAGTTTTTTCACTGATTACAATAGGGTTTGAAAAATCAGATTCAAAATAATCTCCTCCATTTTGAACTATATAGGTATATAAATCAGACACCTTTTTTTCTTCATCAACATCAATCCCTTTTAATGCCATTGCGGTACTTGCTCTCGATGTGCTTGCCATAGCAATAACTTTACTGTGTTTTGTCCAAGCTTTAACTTTATTAGATTGATTTAAATAGTCTGCTATTTCGTTAAAATTTGGGACCGTGTATTTTAATTCTTCGTTAATGAGGTATTTGGGGTTTTGTATCTTAAGGTGAGATACTTCGGTATAAATAGCTGCGCGGACTCTTTGTTCAACCCATCCATTCATTAATCCGGCAACAAAAACCCCGGAAATGGTTCCTAAAGTTACAGCGCAAATCACAATCATACTTCGCGATTTGTTTCGCCAAACATTTTTCCATGATATATTCCAGATCATATTTTTATTTGTTTGATTATATTCTCAAGTTTAACCTCAAAATTCTATGCCCGCAATGCTTTTATTACTTCCATTCTTCGTACCCGACGCAATGGAAGGTAACAAGCAATTAATACCATGATCATGATGATCGCTCCTTGCCAAAAGAAATACGGATCAAACCAGGCAAGCGGCATTACCGGGTCAAACCCCATATCTTCGTACATTTTTGCCATTTCACCCGTCATTTTTAAAGGATTCTTATTTCCAATTATAACCAATGGAGCTGATGCTAAAAGACCTGAAATCATTCCGATGAATCCAAGAAAAAGCATCTCAATAATAAGAACAGTGCTTAATTTTACTTTTGACATGCCAATTGCAACCATAACACCTAACTCGCGCTTTCGTTCTGCAATCATCATGAGTACTGTTCCAATGATACCAAAAAGCACAATGAAATAAAGAATTCCAATAAAAATTACTCCTCCCACGCTATCACCCTCAATTTGTTGTTTTAAGGTTGGGCTAAATTCTTCCCAGTTTTTTACTACAAGAAAATCTGATTTTATGACATCTTTCATGTTTATCTGGGTTTCCATCATATCATCAGGATTATGCAGATTGATATTTAATGATGTGATTCTGTTTTCAAGGCTAAAGAATTGTTGTGCATTTTCAAGAGTCATATATACCAGTTTGTTGTCCAATTCGGGTGATAAGATTTTCACTATTCCTCGAACAGGGAAAACATTTGCGGCTGTTCTTCCATGATAACCTGCACCAATTAAAACAATGGTATCACCAACATTTGCTTTTAAAAATTTAGATAATCGATCTGAAATTAGCACTCCATCATCTGATGGGTTTAAATATTCACCTTTAAAACTTGCATATTTTTCAATAATCGGGAAAAGTCCTTTTTCTTGTTTGGCATTTAATGCCAGATCAAGGGAAATTCTTGATAGAGAACTGAAAGATTGATTTTCGTTAGAAACTAAAAGCTCTTGCTGTTTTTTAGGAAGCTCAATTTCACGTATAATTTTTTGAACAATTTCTGTTGTAAACCGGTATTTAACAATTCTGTTTTCAGGATCCGACAACGCTTTTTCTTTAACAGGGTCAATGCCAGTTACTAAAACTCCTTTGGACTGAGTACCTGTTGAAGCTAAAGCAAAGGATTCAATTCTTGGAACCGCAACCTTAATGTTGTCGACCTGATTTATGGATTCAATTAGGTTTTCATCAAATTGCAACGAATTGTCGAGTGTAGGATCATCAAAAAAGTCCTTATTTTGAATTTGAATGTATCCTGAAAAAGATTCTATGGCTTGATGAATCATATGTTCGTACGAACCTAGCTGAAACGAGCGCATGACAACCGCGAAGAATACAGCAAAAAAGATTGATGCTACAGTAATAAGTGTTCTTCGTTTATTACGCCAGATATTACGCCAGGCCATTATAAATATTTTCATAATAAATAATTAAAAAGTTAATAATGGATAATTATATGAATTTTAATGGTTTATACATTGTTATTTTTAATTAATAATTATCGTAAGCGTTTCATATTTTGTTGAGAGAAAAATGAATCTTGAATATCTATGTTGAATTTAATATCATCAATTACAACAATGGTTTTTTGATTGTCTTTATCAGATGGAATAATTTCCATTTTGGTTGGAATTTTTCTTCCATTCATCATTTTAATATCTAAACCGAGTTCTGTTTTTACCAAATATTCGTCTTCATCGTAATATTCCGATTTCATCATTAAATATTCATCTTTGCTTATCCATTTAATGATTTTGCCCCAAACCACAGCGGCTTCTTCTTTAGGAAGCATCTCTATTTTCCAGCATTCCCAACCATCAATACTCTCAGAGCCAATAATTTTATGCGTAAAATCAACAACCATCGAAGATTCTTTTAATACATCATCATTTGTGAAGTCAGAACCCATCCAACCATCAGCCATCATCGCTGGCGGAAGTTTTATCATGCGACTTATTGCAGGCATCCAGTTCCACATTTCGGATTCGCGTTTTAAAAATGCTTGTCCTTTTTCTTTAGCGGGGGCGGTTATAAGTGTCATTGAGTAATCTCTTTCTAAAGTCCAGATTTTAAATTGAATGGTACGCTCCCAGGTCGGTCGTACAATGGTCATTGTCATCGTTCCCTGACTTGATTTTTCACCATTCCACTTTTCATCAGCTTTTTTCACGATTTCTTTTGCCTCTTGAGCGTTAACAATGAAACCGGAAATAATTAAACTTAACAGAATACTAATTTTTTTCATTTTCATATTTTTTTGTGATCTAAAGTAAATAATAACCCAGTTTTTCGTCCAGATCTATTTGTTTTCTCTCTTTATTCGGATCGTTATTGATAAACATTTCTTTCATTTTGTTTTTAAGTTTTTCTAATAGCTCCTTTGAAAACATTTCCGGAGCAAAAGCATACATTAAAGTAAATCCCTTAAAAATGGACGAAAACAGAACAATAACTATCTCCGGATCTTTAAAATTCTGTTGGGCAAAATAATTTAAGATCAACTGTTGATTGTTTTGAACGCGATGATTGATGTTTTCTTTCATTAATAAACTCATTACATCTTGCTGAACCGATAACTGATAAAACAGTCGCCACTCCTGAGGGTTAGCAGTTAAAACATCAAAAAACCTGTCGAAAAAGGCTTCAGCTTCTTCTTCGGTAATTACTTCATCATGATTTGGATCGAGCATGTCCATTGAGCGATCCATGATGCCATGAAAGATTTGTGATAACAAATCCTCCTTTCCCTGGAAGTAGTTATATATTAAGCCCTTAGAAATACTAGCTTTTTGAGCAATTTTGCTTATTGATGTGGAATGATAACCATCATTTGCAAAAAGCTCAAGAGCAACCTGCATAATAAGAGCTTTCTTTTCTTCTCTTATTTCTTCGAACTGTTGTGGTGTTCTTGGTGACATAAATTATATGATTGAACGTTTAGTCATAATGATGATTTTTAAAAACCGTTTATGAATGAACGGTTGGTCAAAGATAATGTTGTTTGGATTTAAAATGCAAGTTTTTTTTGAATTTTTTTATAAATTTTAGTTTTACAAAAAAGAATTAGTTAATTTACATGTGATTAAATTTTGCAAAAATCAGATATGCAAAAAAAACAGTTTCTTCTTACTCTTCTAATAGTTCTGTTTGATTTATACCTTATTGCAAATAATATAGAGAAATCCAAAACGGATAGTATTATTGAAAGGTATAATGCTTCATCAGTTGAATATCTATTAAATGTTGCGAGAGATAAAAAAATTCACGATTTCGATTCTGCTGAATCTATATTGTTAACAGCGAATCAATTAGCCGACAGCTTAAAACAAACACAAAACCAGGTTAATGCATTATTATTATTAGGCAAATTATATTTTGATAATGCATATTTTGAAAATGCTGAGGAAATATTCAATAAAATAGCAAAAGATTTTAGAGATGATTTAACAAATGAGCAATATGCCAATGTTAAGCATACCTTAGGTCTGAATCATATGCGATTTAATAATTATGATAAAGCGATTAATTTTATACAAGAAGCTCTTCTTTACTACGAACAGCAAAATAATAAAAAGGAAATAGCACGAGCCTTAAAAGATATTGGAGGAATTTATTATTATTTGGGAAACGAAAACCTTGCATTAGATAACTTTCAGAGATCCTTACTGATGTATAGAGAACTTAATGACAGTGATGGCATCGCAAGATCTTACAATAATATTGGTTTGATTTTTAAGGACAAGGGTAATTCTGTACTTGCCTTAGAATACCTTAATAGAGCACTTGAAATTAAAAGAAAACAAAATAATCAGAACGGTATTGCGAATACGCTTGGAAATATTGGAGATGTATATCAAAGTGCAGAACAATATGATAAAGCTATTGAATATTTTAACGAATCGCTTAATATGTGGATTGCGCTTGATTATTTAATAGGAGTAACCGAATCGTATAATTATTTAGGCAATGTATACATTAAAAAGCATGAATATGAAAAGGCAATTGAAAATCTTTTAAAAGGACAGGAGTTATCATTAAAGAACAATTTTAAACAGCGGTTAATCCTTAATTATCAATTATTATCAGAAGCATATTTCCAGACTCAGGATTATAAAAATGCAATTATTTGCTACAGACAATACAACACCTTAAGGGATTCTGTTTATCTGGCATTGACCAATCAAAAAATTGAAGAATATTTAGCAAAATATGAAAATATAAAAGCTGAAAAAGAACTTGTTGATCAGGATAAAAAAATTATGAATCAAAAATACCAGATTCTCATTACTTTAATTGTTCTTGTTGGGGTAATTATTTTTCTGGTTATGCTTGTCAGGCAAAACAGACTTATTCGAAGAAAAAGTAAAAAGATTCAAAACATTAATAAAGAGCTCGATCTGCGTGTTCATAAAAAAACATCAGAATTACGAATCTCTCAGTTCTCAATTGAGATTGCTGCTGATGCAATTTTCTGGATGAATAAGGAAGGCAAATTTATTTATGTTAACAGCTCAGCCTGTTCAATGCTCGATTATTCAAAAAAAGAGTTAAATGAAATGTCAATTTTTGAAATTGTTCCCGAGTTTTCTGCGAATATCTGGAATGAATATTGGGATCAGTTAAAGAAGAAGGGTTCGTATGTAATTCAACTCTATTATAAAACAAGAATGGGAAGCGAAATTCCTGTTGAAGCTGCTTTTAATTTTAGAGAGTTCGAAGGATCTGAGTTTAACTTTGTGTATAGCAGAAATATTACTGAAAGAAAAATTTCAGAGGAAAAACTAAAAAATGCTAAAGAAAAAGCTGAAAGATCAGACAAATTAAAATCCACATTTTTGGCAAATATGTCACATGAAATAAGAACTCCCATGAATGCAATTGTAGGGTTTATAAACTTATTGGGAGATCCGGACATAACTCAGAGTCAGAAAAATGAGATTATTGAACTTGCACAGTCAAGCAGTAACGATTTGTTAAATATACTTAATGATATTATTGACATTTCAAGAATTGAAGCTGATGAATTAACTATTAATAAATCTTTAAATTATGTAAACAGTTTATTAGTAAACATACATAAGATTTACCTCAAGGATTTAAACTATTTGCAAAAAGAAAACTTGCAGTTAAAGCTTACGCTAGAGTCAAATAGTGAAAGAATCGCAATCTTAACAGATCGTTCCCGTTTTAATCAAGTGATGAGTAATTTTATTAATAATGCCTTAAAATTTACTGATTCTGGCGAAATAACTATTGGATATAATAAATATAATCAAGGGAACAGAAAACTTTTAAGGTTTTATGTTAAGGATACAGGAATCGGAATTCCAAATGAAAAACAGATTCTTATTTTCGATCGTTTTAATCAATTGACAGACGATCGAAGAAGATCTTTCAAGGGAACAGGCCTAGGGCTGGCTATATCTAAAAAGCTTGTTGATTTGCTCGGTGGACAAATAGGCGTTGATTCCGTTGAAGGGAAAGGTTCTGAGTTTTATTTTACGTTACCCTATCAGGTTTTAGATTCTCCTGATTCTCCTGAGGAGATAAAAAAGACTGAAGCCATTAAATCTGATTGGTCCAAAAAAGCCATTTTAATTGTTGAAGATACTCCATCAAATTATTTTCTTCTGGAAAAATATTTGAAACCAACAAAAATTAAATTATCATGGGCAAAATCAGGCAAAGAAGCCATTGATCTTTTTAAACAAGAACAAACCTTTGATTTGGTTTTAATGGATATTCAGCTTCCCGGCATTAATGGCTATGAAGCAACAAAACTTATTAAGGCTCACAATAAAAACGTGCCTGTTATTGCCCAAACGGCATACGCCCTCTCTGGTGAAAAAGAATATAGCGCTAACGAAGGTTGCGACGACTATATTTCAAAGCCAATTAAAAAAGACGCTCTTTTCGAATTGTTAAGCAAGCATTTACATTAGAATTTATCCAAACTAATACCCAATTAAACCAGATTTTCTTAACTGGTATTTTTCGGCATTGGTTAAATTGTTTTTGTTTTGAAACACTTCTCTTTCCCAATTTCCATACATTGGATTGGGTAGTACAATAAAAATATCTCCAAACAGCTCCTTATTTTCTTCTACAATATCGAACCCATAATTATTTGATCTGTCTTCAAATATCTCAGAGAAATCAAGAAGATTGTCTCCAATTAACAGAATGATTTCATAATTTTCGTTAACAATATTTCTTCGAGCCTCTTTACTGCTTGTGGTTGATTTTAAAAGCAAATGGGAGCTGTCAGCGAAGGCAAACTTTTCATTTTGCAGGTTTTGTAATGTTACACCAAAGTCTTTAACACTTCTATTTGATATATAAAAAACAGTTACTCCCTTTGATTCAGCATACTTAGAAAACTCAACCGCTCCAGGTAAGGCTTTAGCATTAATTTGTGAGGTCCATTCGCTCCAGGTTTCTTTAGAATACCCTATTCCCGTATTAATGCTTCTTACTTCGGAAGGGCTATTGTCAAGCATGGTTTCATCAATATCAACTACAACAGCAAGGTTTTGTGAAGCCTTTTTTTCTAATACCATGTCAATCCTAAGCTTGGCCCAGTTAAAGCTTTGATAATAAATCGCTTTCATTTCAGCCGATTTCTGATACCATAAAACAGACATGATTAAATGATCCTGAGATTTACTTTCATCAAAATCAGTTTGCTTGCATGAATTAAGGATAAATGTAATTCCTATTAATAAACAGAGTGTTTTTTTCATGGGTTTAGTTTTTTTCAAAATTTAACGACCCTAAATTAAAGATAAATTGAAAGATGAAAAAATTTAATTTAGCTTGTAACTTTTAGTTTACTTAAACGTCATACCTTTGAAATTTCGAAATTCTAGATGACAGTAGAGGAATATAATAAAAGTGTCGATTTGTTTTCCGATGGTGTTTTTCGCTTTATCTTAAAAAACATTAAAGATGAAGACGATGCTAAAGATATCGTGCAGGATGCATATGAAAAATTGTGGGTTAGGTCAAGTGAGGTTTCTTATAGTAAAGTAAAATCATATTTGTTCTCTACAGCATATCATACCATGATTGATAAAATCAGAAAAAACAAAAAAATTACCAAAATTGTTGATTATAATGATGAACTGGGAACTTATACAGATAGTTACAGTGGATTAAGTGAAGTCTTGGATGAGGCTCTTAAGCAACTTCCCGAAGTTCAAAGATCGGTTATCCTTTTAAGAGATTATGAGGGATATGCATACAATGAAATTGCAGAAATAACTGAATTGTCAGAGTCTCAAGTGAAGGTATATATTTATAGAGGTCGATTAGCACTTAAAAAATATATTGGAAGCATTGAAACTTTGGTTTAAGATTCATGAAATAATGATAAATATTAATAGAAATAATTACGAAGAGTATTTTCTTGATTTTCACGAGGGGAAATTATCCCCATCGGATGAATTAATATTTATCTCATTTTTAAATGATAATCCTGACCTGAAGGAAGAGTTAGATTTTGCTGAATTTAAAGCCCTTATTGCTGATAATGCTGCGTTTAAAAATAAAAAAGGATTAAGAAAAGCAAGTATTTTAGAAAGTTTGACTGGTGATAATTTTGATGAACTATGTATTGCAAAAATTGAAGGGGATTTAAATGAAAATGAATTAGTAAGATTTGAAGAATTTGTAAACTCTTCTCCCAGAATAAACGAATTAAAACTTTATGAATTAACAAAGTTCACTGCTGATAAAACAATCATCTTAAAAGACAAGGGAAAAATTAAAAAACAAGTAAGAAAGGCATTTTCTTTCAAGAGTAATTATGCATTAATACCAGCAGCAGCTTCTATAATTATCTTATTAAGCTTGTATTTGTTTTTACCAAAAGAAATAAAAGAAAACAAGGAATTTATTGTGCATGACATATCCAGGATTAATACAGAAAAGAAACTTCCAGTGTTGAAAGTCGAAAACAGAAAAGGCGAAGTAGAAAAAAGCAATGTCATAAATGCCATAAATACAGATAAAAAAACACTGTTAATTGACAAAATAAATGAAGAAATAAAACCTGAAATTGATGAAAAAAGCGATCTTAGAGATTATGTTGAGATTGCTGATTTGATTCCCATGGATATAATGCTGAACATAGAAAATTCCTCAGAATTAAAGGAGGTCACGTATGAGATTGTGGATATGAATATTCAAAAGGGGAAAGAAGAAAATAAATATATTTCTGTCAAAACATTTTTAGCCTCAACATTTAATAAAAAAGTTTTAAATCAGGAACAAAAAGATAGAATAGAATTTTTTGATATTGCACAGGCAGGAATCAGAGGTATAAATAAATTAACAGGTTCTAACATGAAATTAGAACGTAAATTCGATAAAAATGGCATCCCTGATAAAACAGAATTTAATTCGCGACTAGTAGCTTTTTCAACACCTATAAAAAAATATTAATACCTGCTGTAACAAATTTAGGATATTCCCCGTCGTAGTAGAAAACAATATTAAAAATATAAATTTAAAGTTAAAATCATGAGAAAAATAGCATTAATATTAGTTAGCTTAATTATAACATTAAGTGTATTTGGACAAAACGACGATCCAAACGTTGACGAAATGAAAAATGAATTGAAAAGCCAGAAAGATGATACAACAAATATCCGCTTTAAACGAAAAACAGTAAAAATCGTTGAAGATGATGGTGAAACTCAAATTTTTGTAAAAAAACACAAAAAAGAAGATTGGGATTGGTTTTGGGATAACGACGACAGATTTAAGGGATCATGGTCTGGATTCTCAATGGGATTAAGCAACTTCGTTGACAAAAACTTTTCATTAAGTCGTGAAGCAACTGAAGAGTATATGGATTTAAATACTGGCAAATCCTGGAATATGAACTTAAACTTTGCGCAGTATAGTATTAACTTTGTAAACAACAAGTTTGGTTTAGTTACAGGCTTGGGTATAGAATGGAATTATTATCGTTTTGATAATGATAATTCTGTACAAGAAAATCCCACAACTGGAATAATTGAGCCTATTGATTTGTCTGTTACACAGCCTTCCTGGAGTATTGAAAAATCTAAATTATCTACAACTTATGCTACAATACCTTTATTGTTGGAAGTACATACATCATCAAGTCAAAGTAATGGTATTGTATTTTCTGCCGGAGCTATTGGTGGAGTTAAGCTTGGGTCTAATACAAAAGTTGTTTATAAAGAAAATGGAGATAAAAACAAGGATAAAACAAAAGACGATTTCAATTTAGCGCCTTTCAGATACGGCGTTCATGCACGTTTAGGTGTTGGCGATTGGTTGATTTACGGAACCTATTATTTTACTTCAATATTCGAGAAAGACAAAGGTCCTGAATTATACCCGATTTCAGTTGGTTTTGCTTTGTCGTTTGAATAATAAAAGATTACAAGAATTAACAAAAGCCGCTTTTTAAAAAGCGGCTTTTGTTTTTAAATCATAATAACAATTAGTAACTTTATTTCGAACACCACTTTAATGTATTTTTATATAAAATCATTAGTTAACAATTATTAAAATAATGAACCGATTTTTACTAATTTTATTTGTGATCCTACCGGTCATATCAAGTTCCCAAAATTCTAAAATAGATAGTTTAAAACAAGTATTAAGCCAGCCTCTGGACGATACCGTAAGGATAAATACGCTTTTGAGGTTATATAATGTTTATGAAGATGGCAAAATAAATGAGGGCAAACAATTTTTAGAACAGGCATTAGAGATTGCCAAGAATTGTGACAATAAAATATTCTTATCTGAAGTTAGGTTGAATTTTGGCAAATATTATCATATAACTGGCGATTATGAACAATCATTAGAGAATCTATTTATAGCCAAAGAACTTGTTGAAACAGAAAATTCAGAGGAGAGGTTGAGTAATGTTTATAATAATCTGGGAGCAACATACGAATCATTGGGAAAATATGATGAAGCCATGGATAATTTTATTAAATCGATAAGTATTTCTGAGAGTTTAAATGATTCTAGCAGTGTTGGAAAAACTCTTGTTAATTTGGGATTACTTTATTCAAGACAAAGTGAATATGAAAAAAGCCTTGAAATATACAATAAGGCACTTGGAATTTTTCAAAAATTGAACGACCAGGAAGAAATTGCCTTGCTATATAACAATATAGCAATTGTAAATTATTACCTGGAAGACTATGACAACGTTCGAAACTATTTCGAAAAAGCTTATAAAATATATCTTAAGACAGGAAACTTAAGAAGACAATTAATGGCGCTTTCTAATATTGCTGAAGTTGACAAAATGATTGGACAGAAAGAAAAGGCCTTAAAGTCATTTTTTGAAATACTTAAATTGGAAAAAATATTAGAGCAAAAGGGAGAGCAAGTAATTACATATTATTCAATTGCTGATATTTATTATTCTAGACTAGAATTGGACCGCGCAGAAGAATATGCAAAGCTTGGTTTAAATTTGGCGGTTGAAATTAGTGCAATGGGAGAATCCATTGATTTTTATTTCCTTTTATCTGAAATTTACAAATTAAGAAAAGATTATAAAAGGGCTTTAGAATATTCAGAATTAATGTATGCTGTAAAAGACTCAGTATTTAATGCCGAAAAGTCCAACCAAATTCAGGAAATAGAGACAAGATATGAAACAAGAAAGAAAGAACAGCAAATAGTAAATCTTGAAAACGAAAAAACAATTAAAGATCTTAAAATTAAAAAGCAACGAACCTTTTCATTTTTCTTAATGTCGGGTTTTGTATCAATTTTTCTTTTTCTGTTGGTATTATTTTCTCAAATCAAAAAAATTCGACAAGCGAATAAACTGCTCGCTTATCAAAAAAGGCAAATTACCGACAGCATTGAGTATGCAAGCAGAATACAAACGGCAATTCTTCCACCTGTAGATTATATTACCAGTATAATTCCTGATCATTTTATTTTATATAAACCGCGCGATATTGTTAGTGGCGATTTTTACTGGATTACCCATAAAGATGGAAAGGTAATTGTTGCTGTTGTCGATTGTACCGGTCATGGTGTTCCCGGTGCATTTATGAGCATGCTTGGATTTGCTTTTTTAAATGAAATTGTGAATAAAGAAAAAGATATTAAAGCCAATGAAGTTCTTAATCAGTTAAGAAAATACGTGAAGGAATCTCTTCATCAAACAGGTAAAGAAGATGAGGCAAAAGACGGAATGGATATTGCCTTGTGCATTATCGATCCTGAATCGCAAAAACTTCAATATTCCGGAGCATATAATCCGATGTATTTAGTTCGGAACGATGATTTTATTTCGTTCAAAGCAGACCGAATGCCAATAGGGATACATATTATTGAAAAGGAATCGTTTACCAACCACGAAATGGATATTCAAAAAGGAGATATTATCTACATTTTTACAGATGGATATATTGATCAGTTCGGAGGGGATGATTCACGTAAATTTAAATTAACACCATTTAAAGATTTATTAATCTCAATGAAGAATAAAACAATGAGAGAACAAAAGCAAGTACTTGAACAAGAGTTTGATAAATGGAAAGGTGACAGAGACCAAATTGATGATGTGTTAGTTATGGGAATTAAGATTTAAACTTTTACTATATTTAAACCCTCAAAAGATTTATTAATAGTTAAATATATAAAACATGAGACTTTTGTTAATTAGTAATTCAACAAATGCCGGAGAGGCGTACTTAGATTATCCTAAACATGAAATAAAGAAATTTTTGGGAGATAAAATTAAGAAAGTACTTTTTATTCCTTATGCGGCAGTGACCTTTTCTTTTGATGATTATCAGAAAAAAGTTCAAGAAAGATTTTCTGAATTAGGATATGAAGTAGATTCAATCCATCATTATAATCCTGGTGAAAAAAAGGCAGCCTTAAAAGATGCAGAGGCTATTATTGTTGGAGGTGGAAATACATTTAATCTGTTAAAGCTATTACAGCAACAGGATTTATTAGAAACAATAAGATACGAATGCTTAAAAGGTAAGCCATATGTTGGTTGGAGTGCAGGATCAAATGTTGCTTGTCCAACAATTTGTACTACGAATGATATGCCAATCGTTGAACCTGATAGTTTCCATGCTACAAATCTGGTTCGGTTTCAGATAAACCCGCATTATTTAGATGCAAATCCTGATGGACACGCCGGTGAAACCAGAGAACAACGAATTGAAGAATACCTGGTAGCAAATCCTTATACTTATGTAGTTGGATTAAGAGAGGGCACAATGTTAAAAATTGACAATGCAGAGGTTAATTTGATTGGCCCTCGAAAAGCAAGAATCTTTAAAAACGGACAAAAACCGCTCGAACTTGGTTCTGATGACGATTTCGACTTTTTATTCGAATAACAATTCAACGATTTATTATAAAACTGCTCAGAATATTTTGAGCAGTTTTTTTATGCATCAAAACGAAAAATTAATCGTCTATAATTGAAAACATGTTCACTTTGTTGTAACTTTTGATTTTTAAAGTTCATCGTACTCAAAACAAAATACGTTTATATGATCAAGAATTTCTTTTTAACAGCATTTCGTAATGTATTTAAAAACTGGACATATTCTATAATCAACATATTTGGACTTTCTATTGGTCTGGCAGCAATTATTTACATTACACTTTTTGTTCAATTTGAGCTGGGGTATGATAAATTCAACGAGAAAGCTGATCAAATCTATCGTGTTGGAGTTTATGGCATGATGATGAATAATGAAATAAACCAGGCAGTAACTGCAGCCCCTATGGCAGAAGCAATGCTTAACGATTATCCTGAATTGTTAAATGCCTGTAGAATTAAAGAATCGGGTGATTGGTTAATTAGGGTTGGTGATAAAAAAATAAACGAAAAGAAATTTTTATTTGCTGACTCAAGCTTCTTTGATATTTTTTCATACAAACTTTTACGAGGAGATCCCAAAAACGCTTTGAAGGATCCCCGAAGTGTTGTAATGACTGAAACCGGAGCCCGAAAATATTTTGGAAATGAAGATCCTGTCGGACAATTATTAAAAGTTGAAAGCGATACTATACTATATAAAGTTACAGGATTAATGGTAGACCCTCCTGAAAATTCTCATTTTCATTTCGACTTGTTAGGGTCTTTATCAACACTTGGAGTAAGTCGAAATACGTTTTGGGTTTCACATAATTTTTACACCTATATTTTATTAAAAGAAGGAACTGATATTCCATCATTCGTTGAAAAAATGCAATTAATGGTTGAAAAATATGTTGGTCCACAGATTGAACAATTTCTGGGCATTAACATGGAGGAATTTGCTAATTCAGGAAATTCGTTTAGTTACTTTTTACAACCATTATTAGACATTCATTTGCACTCAGACTTACAAGCAGAAATTGAGGCAAATGGTAATATCTTATATGTATATATTTTTATTTCAATCGCGATTTTTATTCTTGTTATAGCAAGTATAAATTTTACAAATTTAGCAACAGCAAGAGCATCCAGCAGATCGAAAGAGGTTGGAATCAGAAAAGTTGTTGGAGCAATGAAAGAACAGCTTGTGTTGCAATTTTTAACTGAGGCACTTATTGTTACAATGGTTTCACTTGCTTTTGCTATAGTTATTCTTGAATTGTTTATGCCTGCTTTAAATAATTTAATACAAATTCCTTTAGACATTCAGTACTTTTCCTCTTGGTATATTGTTCCATCTTTATTTTTATTAATCCTTGTTGTAAGTATTATGGCGGGTAGTTATCCTGCATTTTTCCTTGCCTCATTCAGGCCTGTTGCAGTCCTTAAAGGGAAATTAAAACTAGGAACAAAGAGTGGTATTTTAAGATCAGTACTTGTTATTACTCAATTTGTTGTTTCTGTTTTTATTCTTCTATCGACTTATACAGTTTCTGATCAATTAAATTACATGCTAAATAAAGATTTGGGATTTGATAAAGAAAATATCTTAATGATTCATCGTTCAGATGCTTTAAAAACACAGATGGAATCATTTAAGGCCGAATTAAAAACAATACCTTCAGTTATCGATGTAACAAATGAAAATGCTTATCCCGGGGTAAATTTTTCAAATAATGCATTCTTTCTGGAGGGAGAGTCTACTAGTCATACCTACTTATTGAATCAAGGATGGATAAGTTACGACTATGGAAAAACCTTTGGTTTTGAACTTATTGAAGGACGGTTTTTCTCTCGAAATTTTCCAACCGATTCAAATGCTATTGTCATTAACGAATCAGCCGTAAAATCATTAGGATTAACTGATCCAATAGGAAAGGCTTTACTTCGTCCATCAGGACCAAATGAATTTACCAGAACGCCAATCATTGGTGTTGTAAAAGATTTTAATTTTAAATCTTTACATACCAAAATTGAACCAGCTGCTTTTACACTAATGCCAGGTAACTGGGAAGAAGTTGTTAGTGTAAAATTAAAATCAGAAAATGTAAATAGTGCAATACAACAGATTCAGGGAATATGGGAAAGTTTTACAACAGAATATCCTTTTGAATATTTCTTTTTTGACGACAGTCTGAAAAAGCTTTACAAAGCTGAACAGCGAACAAATAATATTTTTATTTTATTTTCTGTTTTATCTATTTTAATTGCTTTTATGGGACTTATTGGTTTAATTTCTTTCATTACCGAACAACGTAAAAAAGAAATTGGAATTAGAAAAACCTTTGGTTCGTCATCTGCTAATATTGCATTTATTATAAGTAAAGAAATATTTAAACTTATTGTTATAGCATCAATTATTTCATGGCCAATTGCATATTTGGTAATGAATAACTGGTTACAAGATTTTTCTTACAGAGTAAATATTAATTACCTTATGTTTATTCTAATTCCATTATTCACAATAATATTATCTCTTTTAACCGTTATCTATCAGACCTTGAAAGCTGCAATGAAAAATCCTGCAGAAACCTTAAGGTATGAGTAATTTTTTTAACTAAATCAACTAAAAAACTAAACGATATGCTTAAAACTAACCAATTAGTAAAAATATTCAGGACAGATGAAATAGAGACAACAGCATTGAACAAAGTTGATCTCGAAGTACAAAAAGGTGAATTTGTTGCTATTATGGGTCCTTCTGGTTGCGGAAAATCAACTCTATTAAATATTATTGGGTTGCTAGATAATCCTTCAGGAGGCGAACTTTATTTTGATGGAATCGAGGTTTCTAAATTTAAAGAAAAGCAACGAACAGAACTTCGTAAAGCGAATGTTGGCTTTGTTTTTCAAAGTTTTAACTTGATAGATGAATTAACTGTTTACGAAAATGTTGAATTACCTCTGCTGTACTTAAAAGTGTCGGCATCTGAACGAAAACAAAAAGTTGATACTGTTTTAGATCGAATGAAAATTGCACACAGAAGGAAACATTTCCCTCAGCAACTATCAGGGGGGCAGCAACAAAGGGTGGCTATTGCGCGTGCTGTTGTTGCTAATCCAAAGCTTATACTTGCCGATGAACCAACAGGAAATCTTGACTCAGCGAACGGAGAAGAAGTAATGAAGCTATTAACTGAACTAAACAAAGAAGGCACTACAATTGTAATGGTTACACACTCTCCTTCTGATGCTGAATACGCTCATCGAATTGTTCAGCTGTTCGACGGACATGTTGTAACTGAAAATATTAAGAAGATTTTATAATAAATTTGTGATCGGAAAGTTTTATTAAAGGAGCATTTTTTGTTCCTTTATTTTTTATTTAAACATCTAAAAAACAAAACCATGAGATATTATTTGATTATTATTTTTTTATTTACCTGGGTATTTACCAATGCTCAACAAACAGAAACCAGAGAAATTCAATCTTTCGATAAAATCGAAGTTACCGGAAATATTAAAGTAGAGATGAAATTGGGAGAATCGGAAACGCTTAAGATTAAAACCTTGAATGTTGACCCTTCCGAAGTTGTAACTGTTGTTAAAAATAAACTTCTTAAAATAAAAATGGGATCAAATTTATTTGACGATAATGCTCAGGTTACTATTTATCTCACATTTAAAGAAATTAGAGAAATAACCTCAAATGCAGGTGCCGAAGTTAAAATTCAAGATCAAATAGAAGGAGATAAGATTTTTGCATCAGCCACAAGCGGAGGCAGAATATTAATGAACGTTAATTTAAATGCAATTGAAATAAAGGTTTATCAGGGAGCACACATTGATGTTTCAGGTAACTGTAAAACACAGGAATCATTTATAAGCACTGGTGGAGTGCTGTCTGCATCAAATTTTGAATGCGATGAGGTTTTTATTAAAATGAATGCCAAAGCGCAAGCCGAAATTATAGCAAATAAAAAAATTGTAGCAAACGTAAAATCTGGTGCAAGTCTAAGTTACTTTGGCAAGCCAGAAGAAGAATCACTAAAAACCAGCCTGGGAGGGAGTATCTCAAAATGGGATGAAAATAAATAATTAAAATAAAAAAGGGCTGAAACATTTCGGCCCTTTTGTTTTATAAAAGAATCTAATTTTATGCTAAGAATCAGAATCCTCATCATCTTCCAAAAAATCCTCTTTATTTCCGAATAAGTCAAGATCTTCAAATTCGTCAATCTCATCAAAGATTTCCTTTTTAAAATATTTCTTCTTTTTTGAAGAGCCTTCAACTTTTTTAACTTTCACTTCTCGATCATCAATAAAAGAAGTTGATTTTTTCGACTTTTGAAAATTTTTGTTTGATTTCATTTATTCCTGAATGTTTATTAAAAATTTAATTGATTTTTAAATTGCTATGTTTAAATAGATATTTTTAGAGATTTAATGCAGGTGTTTTAATCATTATTTATCAATCAGCATAAACTATAGATTATGCAAGTTATATATTTTTTGTTTTTTGCAAAAAAAAAACAATAAAAAATTTCAAAAAGATTTTAAATAAACACAAAATTTTAAACATTGTGTTACAGCTTAACGTATTAGAAACACAACTACTCTATTTATATTGAAACAGTTGCCATTTTAAGGAACAAAACCTAATATTAACTAACCGCCTTAGCCATGAAGAAGATTATACTTGACACTGATTATGCTGAAATATCATATGATGCAGAATTAAAACTTGGAAGAATTGAATGGAAAAAGAAAACTACTACAGAAGAATACCAATATGCATTTATTACCTTACTGGAATATGCAAAAAATCATCCTTCTGACAACTTTTTATCTGATATCCGAAAACAAAGTGTAGTTTCTCCTGAAAACAGAAAATGGTTTGAGTCGGAGATGTTGCCAAGAGCTATTGAGGCTGGACTAAAAAGAGCTGCCGTAGTGTTCGATGGTAATGTATTTAAAAAATACTACATCAATATGATTATTCAGGTAACCAATAAGTTTGGACTGCCAATGAAGGTTTTCAATTCAGAAGAAGAAGCATTAGTCTGGTTTAAAAGTTTTGAGTAAGCAATAAAAAGGACTTTTTTAGTCCTTTTTATTGCTGTTTAACTTTGTCAGCATCAACGATCTTATACACTTTATCTGATCTTCTAACTAATGTATCAATGGGAACCGAACAGCGAATTCCTTTTTCCGCAATATCGGTTTCTTTTAAATCTACCCTTATTTCTACCGTTATTAACTGAACTACTCCTGTTGTTGGGCCTGTTATTAGGATTTCATCTCCAAGTTTTAAATCATGGGTCTCAATTAATATTTCAGCAACCTTAATTTTTGCAAAATAATTGGTTATTTTGCCAATATATACTTTTCTTTTAGTTGCTCTTGATCCATATTTGTGACTCCATTCACCAAGTCGTTGTCCAAGATAATAACCATCCCAAAAACCTCTGTTGAAAACAGTTGAAAGACGCTCTGTCCAGTCCTTAATTTTTTCCTCATTAAATGTACCGTCTAAATATGCTAAGATAGCTTCGTGATAACATTCCGAGGCAGTTTTTACATATTCTGGTGGTCGGGCCCTGCCTTCTATTTTTAAAACTCGCACACCTGCATCTAAGACTTTATTTAAAAATTTTATGGTGCTTAAATCTTTGGGCGACATGATGTATTCATTGTCAATCTCAAGCTGATTTCCTGATTCTTTTTCGGTTACCGTGTAGGCTTTACGGCAAGTTTGCATGCAAGCACCCCGGTTTGCAGAGTGATTTTTTTCATGTAAGCTTAAATAACATTTTCCTGAAACGGCCATACAGAGAGCTCCGTGCACAAACATTTCGATTTTTACCAAATTGCCTGAGGGGCCAACAATGTGTTCTTCTTTTATTGCTTTACTAATTTCCGAAACCTGATCCAGAGACAATTCGCGAGCTAAAACAACAACATCGGCGAATTGAGAAAAAAAGCGTAAACTTTCTATATTACTTACATTTAATTGGGTTGAGATATGAACTTCAACACCAATTTTACGAGCATAATTTATAACTGAAATATCAGAAGCTATAATGGCAGTTATCTTATTAGTTTTCGCGGCATCAATAATTACCCGCATTAAATCAAGTTCATTGTCATAAACAACCGTGTTAACCGTTAAGTATGTTTTAATATTGTTTTCATTACAGATAGTAACAATTTTCTCAAGATCTTCAAAAGTGAAATTATTGGCAGAATGAGCTCTCATATTCATTTTCTCAATTCCAAAGTATACTGAATCCGCTCTACCTTGAATAGCAGCCATTAAAGATTCATATGAACCTACCGGAGCCATTATTTCAAAATCTTCTCTTTTCATTATAACAAGCTTAAAATGCGACGTTTAATTCTGGGTAAAGGTAAATTTTTAGATGAATTAAATCTAATGTATGAACCATTATATAGACTTATTGTTTTACTAAAATATCATAAGTTTAAAACAGAAAATCTTAAATAGTTGACTTTCATTCACAATTAAACATTAATAACTAAACATTTTTATTATGAGTAAGGAACGAATTTTAATTGAAACAACAGGGTATATCAAAAAAGAACAAAATCTTACCACGGTTGAAAACAACATTATTCCCGGCACCCTTGTTTTGGAGAGTCTTCATCCGTTTCCCGGTTATCACGGTGAGAACTTACCTGAAAAATCCAAGCCACGATCCTTGTTTTTGGTTGTTTCAAAGGAATATACTTTTGAAGAAATTGCTCGAATTACTAAAAAAATTAAACAAAATTTCCAGTATGATTTTAATGCATCAATTGGGCATATTTATTTCAAAACAAATACATATACCTGCATTAGAATTAAATATTTAAAGAGTTTTACTTTCCTCTCCGAATTGCAAGGCTTATATCAAGATTACGGAATAAAATTCGCAAAGCAGAAAATGATTGATTCGAAAGGATTAATTGTTATTAAAAAACACTTTTTAATTGATGAGATAGAAGAAGGACTGTATAATGATTTAGAAGAAGATTCTAAGTTTTACATTGAGCTTCCTACAGACTTACCCTGGGAATTATTTAAAGATTTTACCTTAAAGATTAAAAACAATATTGATAATAGTGATTTTGTTGCAGCACAGGGAGTGTTTTACAGGAAACAAGGGATTGTCGAGGTTGTTAGATTATACATTTGCGAAGGCGAAATGGATAAAATCAGAACGATCAGAAAAATGTATATTGACATGATTCAAAAAATACAAAAATAGAAAATTATAACCCCCTGATTTAAAACCATCTGTTAAGGATGGTTTTTTTTATTGTAATAAAAAATAAATCTAAGACTGCCAAAGTTTTTAATATAGACTAGATTAACTTTTAGTATTTTTGCTTTATAAAAATTGAAAAATAAACATTAAATGCGAAATATTAAATCTGTAGTAATAGGCTTATTACTTGCAATACTAATTCTTTTAACATTAGCTGTTTCTGTAAGTTATTTTTATGAAGATCAGGTTAGTCAATATTTAATTGAGGAACTAAATCAATACATTTTAGCCGAAGTTGAAGTTGAAGATGTCAACTTTTCCATTGTAAAAAAGTTTCCTAAGGCATCTCTTGAATTAAAAAATGTACTTGCTCATTCGAAAAAGGGTTTTTATAAGAGCATTCAGGGATTCAATACAGACACTCTCTTTTTTGCAAAAAGCATTTATATCCAAATCAATTTAATCGATTTATTATCAAAAAACTATATTGTAAACAGCATACATTTCGATCAGGGAATAATTAAGCTGTTTGTTGATTATTTAGGTGATGCTAATTACATTTTTTGGAATAAAAATGTAGATTCTGAAGGATCGGAATTTAAACTTGATCTTAACATGGTTAAGATAACACGATCTGATTTTTTGTTTTGTAATGATGCAACTAAATTTTTACTAAAGGCTAATATAAATAAAGTTGATTTTGAAGGAAAATTTTCAAATCAGAATTATTTAATGAAAATTAATTCCGATCTGTTTATTAATAACTTGAATATAGAAAATACAGATTATATTTTAAATAAAAACACAAAAGCAGACTTAGACCTGGATATTGTTAATGAAGTTATAAGAATTAAAAATGGCGCATTAAATCTTGATAATCTGAAATTTAAAGTAAATGGTAATATTGAAAATACGGGCAGCAAAAAAAATGATTTACTTATATCTGGGAAAGATTTAAGTTTAAAGAAGTTTATTAATAATCTGCCACCAAAAATTCTCGATGAGTTTCCAAATATAATAGGTCAAAAGGGAAATGCTACTTTAAGCCTGAACATCACCGGAGAAGATATAAAAAAGAACAGATCGCATATTGAAACTATGTTTGTTCTAAACGACATTCAGCTATTTGATGTTGAACGGGAAATTAGATTAAGCAATGTTAATATTGATGGTGAATATACAAATGGAGCTCAAAATAATTCAAGCACCTCGAAATTAACTTTTAAGAGCTTTAGTGCTAATGTTGAAAGCAATTCAGTTGAAGGCACTTTTGAAATCAACAACTTTATAAATCCACAAATTAAATTAGATCTTACGTCTGAAATTTATTTTGATGAGCTAAAAGATATTTTCAGAATTGATACCATTGAAGTTTTAAATGGCTTTGCTAATGCAAATCTAAAATATAATGGAAGTTATGAAGATCTCAGGGCGGTTAGTTTCCGCGACTTATTCACACAAGATTACGCTGTAAATTTAGAAATAAGAGATGGTGAATTTAAGTTAAAAGACAGCCCTTTACAGTTATCAGAGATTTCTGGCAACCTTGATTTGAACAAAACCTTATATACAGATAGTCTTTATTTTAAAATTCAGAGTAATGATTTTTTAATTAAAGGAAGAGTTTCAAAATTGTTTGAATATTTTAATGATAAAGACATTTTTAATATTAATGCAAATCTTTATTCTCGAAAAATCAATCTGGATGAATTGGCATTATTATTTAAATCTAACGAAGATCAATCAGAGGAATCATATCAGTTTCCTGAAAAACTAGCTCTACAATTAAGACTAAACATAGAAAACTTTGAAGTAGGTAAGTTTTTTGCAACGAATATAAAAGGAAATCTTAATTATAAGCCTAAAATGTTTTCGATGCACGAAATCTCTTTTAATTCAATGAATGGCCACATCAAAGCAGGAGGTGTAATTATTCAGAAATTTAATAACGATTTTGTTGTTAAATCGCAGAGCAGGCTTACAAATATTAATATGAATAAATTGTTTTATTCGTTTAATAATTTTGGGCAAACATTTATTTCAAGCCAGAATTTAGAAGGAAATTTAACAGGAGATGTTTATTTTTCTTCAGAATGGTCTGATAAAATTGATATCTATAAAAACACAGTTAAGTCTGAAAGCGATATAATTATAACAAATGGAGAATTGAATAATTTTGAGCCGATGTTAGGATTATCTCGTTTTATTGATGTTGACGAACTTAAAAAAGTACAATTCTCAACAATAAAAAATAAAATAACAATTGAAAATGAACTCATTTACATTCCTCAAATGGACATTGAGTCATCAGCGTTAAACCTTACGGCATCAGGAATTCATAAGTTTAGTAATGAGTATGAATATCATGTAAAAGTATTGTTGTCGGATTTATTATCTGGCAAAATGAAAAGGGCAAACCGTAAAAAGCAATCCGGCGAAAATATTGAAGAAGATAAAGAAGGGAAGATAACAGTGTTTCTGCTTATAGAAGGTGATAATGAAGAAAGCAACGTGAAATATGACAGAAAAGCTGCGCGAAATGAGCGAAAAGAGAATGTAAAATCAGACCGCAAAGAGTTAAAACAAATTTTAAACGAAGAGTTTGGGTGGTATAAAATGGATAGCTCTGGTAATGCAAATAACCAGAAAAATAACGAATTTGAAATTGAATTCGAAGAAACCAAACAAGAAAAAAACAAAAGCGAAAGCAATGAATCAAACCCAAAGTTTATCATAGAGTGGGAAGAAGACTCAGCGGAAAACAGAATACAATAAATATTTTTTTGTTAAACGGATAGGAATATTATTTTTACCTTTTTTAATTAACACAGGATTTTAAAGTTGAATATTTATACAAAAAGGCAAAAGTGGAAGCTCTTGCTGCTGATTGCAGCAGTGTTTATTGGAGTTTTAACATTTGTAATTACAAATAACCTGGCTCAGAAATTATCTGTTGAGGAACGAAAGAAAGTAGAGCTTTGGGCTTTGGGAATGCGACAACTTTCTGCCCTCGACAATGAGGAAAAAGATTATACATTTATTCTCGAAGTAATAAAAAACAACGAAACAGTTCCGGTGATATTAACCGATAAGGAAGGTCAGATAATATCTTCACGAAATTTAAATCCTGACAGAGAAAATGATCCTGACTATTTGAGCAAACAGCTCGAGAAAATGAAAAAGGATCATGAGCCTATTGAAATCGTTTTGCTTGACGGAAACAAAAATTTTATTTATTACAAAGAATCGATTTTATTAACCCGGCTTTTCTATTTTCCGATTATTCAATTTGGAGTAATAAGCTTATTTCTAATGGTTTCGTATATAGCGTTTAGTTCATCGCGAAAAGCAGAACAAAATCAGGTTTGGGTTGGAATGTCGAAAGAAACAGCTCACCAGTTAGGAACACCTACATCATCATTAATGGCCAGCCTGGAACTCTTGCGACTTAAAAATGTGGATGAAAAGGTCTTGGCTGAATTTGAAAAAGATATTAACCGATTAGAAAAAATTACAGAGCGATTCTCAAAAATAGGCTCTGCCCCCAAGCTTGAAAAGCAAGATATTGTTGACGTTTTAATTAATGTTGTAAATTATATTAAAGCAAGATCATCAGAAAAAATAAAATTTCATCTTAACTTTTCGGAAAACGATAAAGTATTTGTTCCTTTTAATACATCTCTGTTTGAATGGGTTATCGAGAATTTATTTAAAAATGCAATCGATTCAATGGAAGGGAATGGCAATATAACAGTAAATATCGACGATAGAATTCAGTTTTTATTTATTGATATCATTGATGAAGGGAAAGGGCTCCCAAAGTCAAAGTATAAAACAATCTTTCAGCCTGGTTATACCACAAAACAAAGAGGTTGGGGATTGGGTTTGTCCTTATCGAAACGAATTATAGAAATGTACCACGATGGTAAAATCTTCGTAAACTATTCCGATATCGATAAAGGAACTGCAATGAGAATTGTAATGAAAAAGTAATGGATTTAGGTTTCTCGTTTACTAAAAATCGTTCTTAAAGTAACAGAAAGCTTTGAATCATTTTTTCTTTTTTTATTCAAATATTAATTTATACTTTTGCACGATGTAATTTTTTAGGACAAAGTGAATCAATCAGGCAAATATCGAATTGTTTATCAGGGATTAAGTTTAGGCTTACATGAATTCGAATTTGAAATTGACGATAAGTTCTTTGAGGCACTGGATTATTCAGAAATTAAAAAAGGGAACTTAACCACTAAAGTGGTATTAAATAAAAAGTCCTCTTTTTTAGAATTAGATGTTGAGATTGATGGTTATGTTGAATTAACCTGTGATCGTTGTTTAGACGAATACAATCAGCAGATAAATTACGAGGGTAAATTATTTGTTAAGTTTTCGGAAAGAGACGATGATTTAGCTGAAAATGTGATTTGTTTATCACCTACAGAGCACGAATTAGATCTCTCACATTATATCTACGAAAGTATTAATCTGAGTATTCCATTGAAGCGAGTTCATCCCGAAGATGATAATGGAAATGAAACTTGTAATCCTGAAATGTTAGAGAAGTTAAATAAGTATATTATAGATGAGCCTGCCGATGAGGATATAGATCCAAGGTGGGAAGGTTTAAGAAATTTTAAGGCAAACAATAATAATTAGTAGAAATGGCACATCCAAAGAGAAAGACATCGAAACAGAGAAGAGACAAAAGAAGAACACATTACAAAGCTACAGAACCAACTGTTGCAACATGTTCAAATTGTGGTGCTTCACACGAGTATCACAGAGTTTGTCCAGAGTGCGGATATTATAAAGGACAGTTAGCTGTTGATAAAGCAATAAACGCATAGTTTAACAAATTCAAGCTCGAATGAGAATTGGAATAGATATTATGGGTGGTGATTTTGCTCCTGAAGCTACGGTTTTAGGAGCAATTTTAGCTCATAAAGAAATGTCATCCGAAAACCGAATTGTACTTATTGGAAATAAGGAAAAAATCATCGAAATATTAAACCGGGAAAAGGTTAATGTAAATGATTTTGAGATTGTTCACGCTTCAGAAGTTATTGAAATGAATGATCATCCTGCAAAAGCATTTTCAAAAAAACCGGATTCAAGCATTGCAAAAGGTTTCGAGTTATTAGCAAAAGGTCAAATAGATGGATTTGCCAGTGCCGGAAGTACAGGAGCGATGATGGTTGGTGCAATGTATACTGTAAAATCAATACCGGGTGTTATTCGCCCTGTTATTACAGCGGCAGTTCCTAAACCAGACGGAAACTATTCTATTTTACTTGATGTTGGATTAAATCCTGATACGAAACCTGATGTTCTTTATCAATATGCAATTTTAGGATCAATATATGCAGAGAATGTGTATAATATAAAAAATCCTAAAGTTGGATTAATGAATATTGGTTCAGAAGAAGAAAAAGGAAATTTAGTCACAAAATCTGCTTATGAGTTAATGAAAGATTCTTCAGACTTTAACTTTATTGGTAATGTTGAGGCGAATGAACTTTTTGATGAGAACAGGGCAGATGTAATTGTTTGTGACGGATTTGTTGGAAACATAATACTTAAAGAAGCTGAAGCTTTTTATACCTTATATAGAAAGCGAAGATTAAAAGATGAGTTTTTCGACAAATTTAATTTCGAAAATTATGGAGGAACTCCTGTTTTAGGAGTAAATAAGAATATTGTAATAGGTCACGGAATCTCAAACGATGTGGCTATCAAAAATATGATTCTCCACACAAAAGAAGTGGTTGAGGTAAACCTTTCTGAAAAAATCAAGGAGGCATTTAAATGACAAAATTAAGAGCGACTATTACCGGAATAGGAGCATACGTTCCGGATTATATTCTTACAAACGAAGAATTAAGTAAAATGGTCGATACTTCCGATGAGTGGATCATGACTCGAATTGGAATAAAAGAAAGACATATTATTAAGGAGCCCGGCGAAGGATCATCTTTTGTTGGATCAAGAGCGGTAAAACAACTACTTGAAAAAACAAATACTTCACCTGAAGAGATTGATTTACTTATCTGTGCAACAGTTACACCTGATCATCAGTTTCCTGCAACAGCAAATATTATAAGTGATAAAGTTGGTATTAAAAATGCATTCAGCTTTGATTTAAATGCAGGGTGTTCGGGCTTTTTATATGCCTTAACAACAGGATCAAAATATATTGAATCCGGGATGTATAAAAAAGTTGTTGTAGTTGGTGCTGAAAAAATGTCTTCCATTGTTGATTATCAGGATCGGGCGACCTGTCCTATTTTTGGTGATGGTGCAGGAGCAGTTTTACTGGAACCTACAACTGAAGATATTGGAATAGTTGATACCATATTACAATCAGATGGTGTTGGAAGAGTTCATCTTCACCAAAAAGCAGGTGGATCTGCAAAACCATCTAGTCACGAAACCATTGATGCCCGAGAGCATTTTATTTACCAGGAAGGTCAGCCTGTTTTTAAATGGGCCGTTTCAAAAATGGCTGATGTGTCGGTTGAAATGATGAAACGCCATGATATTACTCCGGAAACATTGGCATGGTTAGTTCCACATCAGGCTAATATGAGAATTATTGAAGCTACGGCAAACAGAATGGGAATAGAAAAAGAGCAAGTGATGATTAATATCCAAAAATATGGAAACACCACTTCTGCTACTTTGCCTCTTTGCCTGTGGGAGTGGGAAGATCAATTGAAAAAAGGAGACAATGTGATCCTTGTAACTTTTGGCGCAGGATTTACCTGGGGAGCCATGTATGTGAAGTGGGGTTATGACGGAAAGAATGTAAAGAAATAATACAACACCAAATATATTAACAATCCGAAGCTTTTAAGTTTCGGATTCTTTGTTTTATTCCTGCCACCTTTTTAAAGGTAAAAGCTTGCTCTTGCAGCAATTACCTAATATTTCACCTTTCCCCCTTTTTTAAAAGGGGGATCGAGGGGGATTAAAAATAACAACAATCCCCCAACCCCCTTCACCAAGCTACTCTTTATACACAAATTTTAGAATATAACATACAAATAATTAATAAGAAATATTGC
>KB223763.1_pt5 | contig 75673 bp, 75 predicted proteins | sample 524768 | NCBI WGS metagenome assembly AMQJ01 (sample SAMN00998488, study PRJNA167727) | sediment metagenome | isolation source: subsurface aquifer sediment | place: USA: Rifle, Colorado | collected Aug-2009
GTGTAAAAGTCAATAGAAAATTAACGAAAAATTAACGAAATTGAATTTTAAACCATGCCTACTGGTTTACTCTTCTGTTTTCATCTCCATAAGTTCGGTCAAAAGCTCATCAATTTCTTCTGCTTCAAGTTCGTCACGCTTAAGCTCTTCCACGATAGCAAAACACTCTGTGCGCATCTCTCTCAGTTCTTCCAGATCTTCTTTTTGCTCTTTGGTAGCATTTTTGGCTTTATCTATCTCTTCGAACAGCTCATCGATCGCTGCTTCCAAATCAGGGATAATCTCTAGCTCTAAAAGATTTTGAAGTTTTTCGGCATTTGTCATAGGAGTATCCTTCTTTTTTAAAATTATAACAGAAATAAAGTAAAAAGGATTGGAGATGGAAATATGATTTGATATTGTCAAAAACAATTTATTGCTTAAACTGCTGCCCTTTTGGTTTAAAGAGAGCAAAACCCGGAAGGATTTGCTCTCTTGGGTATCCAATTAGCTGCATCCGCATCCGGTTGAGCAGCCTCCGCCGGAAGTTTCCTGTTTAGGAGCAGCTTGCGTACTGCATGCACTTACCCCCGCAGGTGTTGTAGGCTGGATAGCTTCATTGTTTACGCCGCCTTGAGCGTTGACCTTATCAATGAAAGCAAGCAGCTTGCTTGCAGCCTCTTGGTAGCGCTTAGCTGTTTCGCTGTCCGGTTTATGATAAACCACAGGCATACCTGTATCTCCGCCGATTCGAACCGCCGGCTCAATAGGAATACGGGCAATAAGTTCTGTATCATATTCGCGCGCAACAGGTTCTGTCGTTCCCATACCGAAGATATCTGATTCTGTTTCGCATGAAGGACAGATAAAACCGCTCATGTTTTCAATAATACCCGCTGTTGGGATATGAAGTTTTTGGAACATATCAAGCGATCTTCTGCTGTCATCCAAGCTTACTTCTTGCGGTGTAGTGACTGTAATACCTGCAGTGACCGGCACGGATTGAGCCAATGTAAGCTGCGCGTCACCTGTTCCAGGAGGCATATCGATCACCAGCACGTCAAGTTCTGACCAGAGAATGTCTCTGAGGAATTGCTCAATCGCTTTCATGATCATTGCGCCTCTCCAGATAAGCGACTGTCCCGGCTCCATAAGCGAACCCATAGACATAATCTCAACACCATAAGCTTTAAGAGGAAGCACTTTGTTTCCTTGAATTTCAGGTCTCTGATCTGCTACACCCATCATCCGCGGGATATTGGGCCCATAGATATCCGCATCCAAAAGCCCTACTTTTTTGCCTTGCATCGCCATAGCTATGGCAAGGTTAACCGAAGTGGTTGACTTTCCAACGCCTCCCTTACCCGAACTAACCATCACAAAGTTTTTTACATGCGGAGCAATATTTTTACCGCTCATAGAGTTGCTCATCTGCCTAGGGGCTTCAGGGGCTTTTATATTTACTGCAATATCTGAAAAACCAAGTTTTTTTAACTCTGTGGTTGCTTCTTGAACAATTTGCTGCTTAACCTCTTCAGCAGAAGAAGTGATCTCTACGGTTAAACTGATATTTGCACCCTCAATAGCAACATCCTTTACAAACCCAAAAGCAACAATATCTTTGGTAAATCCCGGATACGTTACCTTTTTAAGCGCTTCTAGTACTATTTCGTTTGTCATTTAAACTCCTATTTTAATTTGATTTATTACTATAGTTTGATCTATAAGTTTCAGTGCGACAAGTCGCATGAACTCATCCTAAAGATGAGCACCGCGTTAGCATATGTGTAGCCTATTGGGTGTATCCCTAGTGGGAAATACTCATTTTTGCCTCATCAGCCATCGCTTCACCGTGCTGCTGAACAATATTTTGCGTAATTTTATAAGAACAAAACTTAGGACCGCACATTGAACAGAATTCAGCCTCTTTGAAAACATCCTGCGGCAGGGTTTCATCATGATACTCTTTGGCGCGATCGGGATCAAGTGCTAACTCAAACTGTTTATTCCAATCAAAACCATAACGCGCATCACTCATCTCATCATCTACCTTTCTTGCATCAGGACGACCTCTGGCAATGTCCGCAGCATGGGCGGCTATCTTGTATGCGATGATCCCTTCACGCACATCAGCAGCATTTGGAAGCCCTAGATGCTCTTTTGGCGTTACATAGCAAAGCATACTAGCTCCATGCCATCCTCCTACCGCTGCGCCTATGGCCGAACTGATATGATCATAGCCTGCGGCAATATCCGTAACCAACGGTCCCAAGATATAAAAAGGCGCTTCATGGCAGTATTCGCGTTCTATCTTCATATTTCTTTCAATCTGATTGAGCGGAACATGCCCGGGCCCTTCTATCATCACCTGGACATCTTTTTCCCATGCCCGAAGCGTAAGCTCTCCAAGCACTTTCAGCTCGCTAAGCTGCGCATCATCGCTCGCATCATACAAACATCCGGGTCTAAGGCTGTCTCCGAGCGAAAGAGCCACATCATATTTGCGGCAAATCTCTAAAATATCATCAAAAGCATCATAAAAAGGATTCTCTTTGTGATAATGCATCATCCATGCCGCCATAAGCGAACCGCCTCGGCTTACAATCCCCATTTTTCTTTTGGCAACATGCGGCATAAATCTAAGCAAAAAGCCTGCATGTATTGTAAAATAGCTTACACCTTGTTGCGCCTGCTTCTCGAGAACTTTAAGCATCGTCTCAATATCAAGTTTTTCAATATGATCATTGACATCATGAAGAATTTGATACATCGGCACTGTTCCGATCGGCACACTGGAGTGAGCTATAACGGCTTCACGAATCTTATCCAGATCCCCGCCCGTACTCAAATCCATAATTGTATCTGCGCCGTACTTAAGACACACATCAACCTTCTCTACCTCGCCCGCAACGTCTGATGCCAACGCTGAAGAGCCGATATTGGCATTAATCTTACAATTGGCAACCATTCCTATAGCCATGGGTATTTGATGCTTGTGGTTTACATTTGCGGGAATAATGCATCTTCCTCTTGCGATCTCGCTCCGAAGTAACTGCGGATCTATTTTCTCCACTTGAGCAACATACTCCATCTCTTCGGTGACAATACCTTGTTTAGCGTAATACATCTGAGTTCTTACAGGGTCATTTTCACGTTTCTTTAACCATTCCGCTCTCATAATTTTAATCCTAAATAGTGGTTTACATACGAGTTATACCAAGCCAATCTTAAATTTTATTTAAAATATGGGTATCTAAAAGCAAATAAGATAAAATTTATCTTATTTATACAGATATAATCAAGCAATGGCTGAGTATAATACGTTACAATTTGATACATAAAACAGGAATATGCGTGTCTGATACAACATTAATACTATTAGGGGCAGGCAGCTCAACAAGATTTAAGGCCGATGTTAAAAAGCAATGGCTTTATAGCGGCGATATGCCTTTGTGGCTGCATGTAGCTCAAACATTTGCTTCTGTTGCAGCTTTTAAAAAGATTATCATCGTTTCCTCAAAGGAAGAAATTGATTTTATGCAAAATTTTGCAAACTTTATATACGTAGAGGGCGGAGACTCAAGGCAGGCCTCTTTAACCCATGCAATGGAGTACGTAGATTCAGAATACGTGCTTGTAAGCGATATTGCACGCTGCTGTATCGACAAAGAAACCATTCAACGCATTTTGGATGCAAAAACAAAAGCTTCATGCATCGTGCCTGTGCTCAATGTGGTCGATACACTTTATCTCGAAGGCACACCCATCGATAGAGAAAAAGCAAAGATCATCCAAACACCCCAGCTTAGCATTGCGCGGATACTCAAAAAAGCACTCAATACCGTAAAATCATTTACAGATGAAAGTTCAGCCATTGCTGATCTGGGGGAGAGCGTTGCTTTTGTTGCAGGATCGGCAATGGCACACAAGCTCACTACCATTGAAGATCTTACAAAACTCTCCTGCCTCAAAGCGCCTTCCCCTAAAACGCTTACAGGATTTGGCGTGGATATCCATCCCTTCGAATCAGGAAAAACAATGTTTTTATGCGGTGTACAGATAGATACAGAGTATGGATTTAAGGCGCACAGCGATGGAGATGTTGCCATCCATGCGCTTATCGACGCACTGCTTGGCGCAGCAGGAATGGGGGATATTGGTGAACTTTATCCCGATACTGATGAAGCCTATAGGGGGGCTGACTCTAAAGTGCTTTTGCGTGATACCGTTAGAAGGCTCACCTCTTTTGGTTATGTATTGGGTAATGTGGATTTGACCATTATGGCAGAAACCCCCAAACTCATGTCCTACAAATCGCTCATGCGCCAATCTCTTGCTTCTCTTCTTGGCATTGGACAACATTTGGTCAATATCAAAGCAACAACAGCAGAAAAGCTTGGTTTTGTCGGACGGAAAGAGGGTGTTGCCGTCTATGCCGTAGCAAACTTAACCTACTTTAATTGGAAAGCACTATGAAAATTATTATTATAGAAAACGAACTCTATCTTGCGCAAAGCATCGCATCCAAACTCAGTGAACACAGATTTGAAACAGAAATTTACAGTTCCATCAAAGAAGCCATGCAAAGCAAAGGAGATGTCTATCTTCTTTCTACAAACCTGCCCGGGCAAAACATACTGCCGCTCATCAAAGAGTTTAAAGACAAGATTATTATCTTGATGGTCAACTACATCAACAATGATACCGTAAGCGAGCCCCTTAAGCTTGGAGCAAAAGACTATATTGTCAAACCTTTCATGATAGAAGAGTTGTTGCGAAAAATTGATCACTACAAAGAGTATCAGGAACTTAAAAAAAATACTCTTCTTTATCAGGAGTATATGCAAAATCTGCTTCAAGAAATTGAAACAGATTTTGACACAGAGAAAATCAATACACCGCTTGTTATCCAGACCAACTATCAAAGACTTGTAGATAAAATCGTTTTTGATTATGCGCACAAAAAAGATCTGCTTTTAACCTTTATCCCCCTGAGTAATGAAAACTGGAGAGAGAAAATAACCAAAAGCAGCACCAAATCATTGCTCTATATCACAGAAATACAGACTCTCAAAAAAACAGACAGAGAGCAACTGTTTGAAATACTGAAAAATTATGATTTCATCTTGTGCAGTACAATCGAAATCGAGACTGATTTTGAAACCATTACGCTCAATACAGAAAGTAAACTCTATGATCAAAACGAGATACTGGCCATTGATGATTATGTAAAGTTTATCGTTAATAGTTTTCAATACAAATTTCCCGATACGGAACTCTCTAAAAAATTAGGCATATCAAGAAAAAGTTTGTGGGAAAAAAGGAAAAAATATGGACTCTTCAAAAAGAAATAAAAATCAAAATTCACTCTATATCGACACAGAAGCACTTTCTACATTGGCGCTTGTAAAGGCCGGGCTTATTTCTCCCGTGGATAAGCTTATGAATGAAAAAGAGGCCAAAGAAGTAGACAGAACTAAAATGTACAAAGGTGTGCCGTTTCCTTTTGCTTTTTTGCTCGCCCCTAAAGGTAAACGCAATTATAAAACATTGGAAAATCTAAAAAAAGGTGATCTGGTCGACCTTATCTCTGAAAATAAAAAAGTGGGTGAGCTTATAGTGGAGGATACTTTTCGTATCGATCCCATAGAGCGCGTACACAATATTTACGGGACTGCTGACACCCATCATCCCGGAGTCAAAAACACAATATCAAGACTTGGAGAGATCGCTGTTTCCGGAGAATATACTGTTGAATATCCTTTAATCGATGACAATATCAAGCGAATTCAGCAGATGATTACCAAAACCGGCGCGAAGGTGATTTCATCCATGCTCCTTGCAGCCAACCCGCTTAACAGAGCGCATGAAAAAATAATCCGTCAAGCCATTGACGAAAGCGATCTGCTTGTGATTTTTTTGCGAAAGCCTTTTACCTCGGCGGGATTGCGTTACGACATACGGCACAAAGCACTCATGACTTTTGTTGATAATTTCTTACCCAGAAATAAAGTCATAATTGTTCCCTTTGAAAACACTTATATTTTTGCAGGCTACAATGAACTCATCCTTGATGCACTTTTGGCAAAAAATTACGGCTGCACCCAGCTTGTTATAGGCAAAAATCATGGGGGCTTGGGGCTTTACTATGACCAAAACCGGCTGGCTTCCATATTTGATGAGTGCAAGAATATCGGTATTCAAATCAAAACGATTGATGAATATGTTTATTGCGATACTTGCAGAACACTGGTAAGCACACGAACATGTCCGCATGGGCAGCATCACCACGTTCATTATCATTCGGATTCTATTTTAAAACTCATGCAGAGCGGCCTTGTGCCCCCTACCATTTTGGTAAGAAAAGAGGTATCAGCCAATATCCTTGCTTCGCTTTTTCCTAACAGATTTGATAATCTGCAAGAAATGCACTACTCTTTAATGCCAGGATCAGGACTGCTTGAACAGCAAAATGAAGAACAATTTTATCTTAAGCTTATAAAACTTTATCAAACCTCATCGTTGACATAAAAAGGATGGCTATGAATCTGCAAAAACTTTTTTTAACTTTTTTTGGTGCAGGACTTAGTCCAAAAGCTCCCGGAACGGTAGGTACGCTCGCCTCTCTCCCCGTGGGTGTTGGCGTTTTGTATTATTTGGGAATGGAAACACTTTTTATGCTGACCTTGGCAATAATAATCATAGGTATTGTGGAGATCAATAAATACGAAAAATATACTGGCATCCATGATCAGCAAGAGATTGTTATAGATGAGGCTGCAGGCATGTGGATCTCCCTTATGATAGCCCACTCAACAGCTGTTACAATGCATTATCCCTACATACACATAATGGCAATTGTTTTAAGTTTTGGGGCATTTCGTCTTTTTGACATCTGGAAACCTTCGACGATAGGGTGGATTGACAGAGAACTTAAGGGAGGGCTTGGCGTTATGGGCGATGATATACTTGCGGGCGTTGCCGGAGGGCTTTTGTCTGCGGTTGTTTTAATGGGGATAGAAAAAATATTTTAATTATACATTGATGCATTTTTTTAAGATTTCAAAAATTATTTTTTCATATGTTTTTATATCCTCCGCATCTATTTTTGCTTCGCTTTGAAATTTTTTATGGTAGCGGTATAAAGATTTTCGTTTACGTTCGTCCAGCCATTGGTTTTTAAATGCTTCATTCATTTCAAGTTTTAGTTTTTCTCTTCTTGCATGAGATACGGAAGCAACTGTTTGCGCATGGTACAAAGCGCGCCCCAAAAGGATGAAAGGAAAATTTTGATTTTCCATAGGACCGATTTGGAGATATTTTTGTCCCAGCTTTTGCCCTAAAAGATTTATCTTGGCAAGCTTTTCGAATCCAAAAAAAGCACTAGCCCCGCCGACAACCGCCCCAATAGCACCTCCCAAAAGAAGTGTATGTCCTGCAAACAACAAATCTATCCCTGCTCCGGTAATGGCTCCTCCTGTTGCTCCCGTAACAATAAGCTCTTTTTGTGTCAGGCCGAATATCGAGGCGCTTTGCTTAGAAAAAAGATCCATATTTTCAAACGTCAAACCTTTCTCTTCTTTTTGAAGATGCCCATGATGCCATATCTTTTCTATATTTTTTTGAGATTTATATTCTAGATCCCGTAATGTTTTTTTATACATTTCTTCAACTTTTTTTTCTTCTGTGACGGTAGCTTCTTTATCTTTTAGATTGAGGCGCTCTGCATGAGCAAGAGACTCTGCTATGAGCTGTGTTATTGTCTCTGCGGTCAGACGAAGCATCTGCTCATGGTATTGCTCAAAATATTTAATAGAGATCTTCATCGGAGTTATCCACTCTTCTTTGAGCTGAGCCATGCTTTCTAAAAGCTGCAAATGCTTTTTAAAAGTTGCTGTCATTGGGTTGAACACTCTAACCATCTTAAAATATTGCTCCAGCGCCCTCTTCCATTCTTGCACATAATCGGTTTGATCTATAAGATTGATTAGCGCCATAGAGGGCTGGCCCGTCCAGCGAAGTATCTCCATTTCAGCTTCATATTCTTGGCTATAGGGCTTAGAACCATCCACCACATAAATAATCCCCGCTTCTTCCATAATGGGTTCAAGCAGCTCTATTTCGTCCCTGAAACGCTCATCCTTTTGGTGCGCATGCATAAAAGCCTGCACCACCTCTTGTTTTTTGTCCGCAGATACGTCATGTTTTTTAAGCCACTCAAGCACATGTCTTGCTCTTTGAAAACCGGGAGTATCATACAGTTCATACAGTATCTTTCCGTCTACCACAAGAGGAAAGCTGCGTTTTTTAACCGTGGTTCCGGGAGTATCTGAAATCTGTACACTGTCATCGAGCGCCAAAGAAGCAACGATACTGCTTTTGCCTTTATTTGGGTGCCCTACAACGGCAAATTTTGGATGAGAGAAGTTCATATTTTAAACCATATTTTATCATCTTGCAACAAAGCAAGCTTTCTTGCCCATACTTGAACTGCATTTGACTGCGGCCGATATGCTTCTTGAGGCGTGCCCAAAGGAACAACTATGATTTTATCGGCTTGTTTACTCAAAGCTTGCACAAAATCTATAAAATCCATCGTCGGAGGTTCCCAGGCCTTAATGCACAAAAGCATCTCCCCATGAGATTGGCTTACGGCATAGGCATCATCTTCTAAACTGTTGTTTCCGCCTACGGAGAGTATGAATGAAGCTACAATTCCTATCGCATCGCCTAAGACCGCTATTTCTTCTTTAGAATACGACCAGCCAAGCATACCGTCATAAGATGTATTCATTTTTTTTATCTCCTGAAGATGCCCTCGAGTTGTTTTTACCAAAGAACTCTCTATGTCATCAGTGGAGCTTGCTATCAGCGGCTCATTTATTTCACGCAACAATTGAACTGCACTCTTTTGACTCAGTATTGATCTCTTCAGTGCTCTCTTAAGACCTATTTTGGCCAATAAGATCATTCCAAATCTTAAAATGATCGCATAAAAAAGCGCAGCACACAATAAAAATTTCCACCACTCTCCCAACATAGAAGCATGGCGTATCATCTGAGCATCCACTTTCTCACCCAGTCTAAAATATCGGCTTTGCTCTATTAATTCTAAAGACGGAACTGCCCCGGGAACAAAATCTCTCCATGCAAAAGCGATCATATTTACAAAATTATAAAATTCTTCAGGAGAAACTTTAAGTGTTGTACTCCATGCAAAAGCTATATCTTTTGCAATCACCGCCCCCAAAAGTGCAGCCACCAACCCCCACGAAAAAACCCATGCAAGCAACTGAGAACGCTCAATAACAAGCCAATTGCCCACCAGCGGATCTATTTTAAATTTTTGTATATCGTTCCGTTTAGCGTAAGACAACCGCTCAAATATCTTTTCCATCCAAAATGCCGGCGATATATGCACCAATAAATTTTGCGATTTGTGCGCTCTGATCATAGACAAAAATGCCAATGCCATCGTAAGCAACGGTACAAAGACAACCATTGCTAAAAAATAAATAATATTGACAGGCTCCTGTCCGCTATAGCTAAGCAACCCAATTCCTGAAAAAAAACCTATGATAAAAACCAAGATACATAATATAAGGGTTACCGTATAAACATAAGAGGAGAACAGATCGCCAACATAAGGTTGCTTTAAAACAGAAATATGCTTTTCCATCCAAAGAAAAAGTTGTCTTATCGGCCTATTTTCCTCCGAAGGATGCTCTAAGCCAAATGCTCGATTTTCCTTATGTGTCGCCGGATGCCTCTTAAGCAGTTCACCAAGAAGAAGATAAGACCTTAAATTCATCTACTGCAGCACTTTCTCGTCGGAAAATCCATAGATAAGACATTCCAACTCTTTTCGATATGCTTCATGATCATAGTCTTTTATTCTCGCCACTCCCTCTTCAAAAGCGGCTTTGGCTACAGCAGAGGAAACCCAAATCAATATTTCCTTATGAAAGGGAAGCGGAATAATATACTCTTTCCCATAGGCTATATGCTGATTACAATAAGCTGTTTTCACATAATCGGGCACCGTCTCTTTGGCTAAATCAGCCAAGGCTTTGGCTGCTGCCATTTTCATGCCTTCTGTGATTTTTTTTGCTCCAACATCCAACGCTCCCCTAAAAATAAAAGGAAATCCCAATACATTGTTGATTTGATTTGGATAATCAGAACGTCCGGTGCCAATAATTGCATCTTCTCTTATCGCTTTAATCTCTTCAGGGAAAATTTCAGGGATGGGATTTGCCAAGGCAAAGACAATGGGATCCGGGGCCATTTTTGCAACCATTTCTTTGGTTAAGGCCCCTGCCGCGCTTAATCCCAAAAACATATCCGCACCTTCTATGGCATCCTCTAAGTTTTTTGCATCTGTTTGTATGGCAAATGCCGCTTTGTAGCTATTGAGATCTGTTCTCTCTGCAGATAGCACTCCTTTGCTGTCGCACATAATGATATTTTTTACCCCTAGGCTTTGATACATTTTTGCACATGAAATTCCGGCTGCTCCCGCCCCGTTAACAACCACCTTTATCTCTTCGGCTTTTTTCCCTGTCAACTCCAACACATTTATCAATCCGGCGGTAGTAATAATGGCTGTACCATGCTGATCGTCATGAAAAACAGGAATATCAAGTGCATCTTGGAGTACTTTTTCTATTTCAAAACACTTAGGAGCACTGATATCTTCAAGATTGATCCCTCCGAATGTCGGCGCAATCGCTTTGCAGACAGCCACAATCTCCTCTACGCTATGTACATCCAGCTCGATATCAAAAGCATCAACATTAGCAAATTTTTTAAAAAGTACCGATTTTCCTTCCATAACAGGTTTTGCAGCCAACGGACCGATATTTCCTAGACCGAGCACGGCTGTTCCGTCAGAAACAACAGCTACCAGGTTGGCACGGTTAGTATATTCAAACGAAAGTGCTTTATCTTTTGCTATCTCAAGACAAGGATAGGCCACGCCGGGCGTATAGGCCAAAGAAAGGTCATATTGCGTATCGCAAGGCTTTGTAAGCTCTATGCCTATTTTGCCTTTTTTGTGATACTTCAGCGCTTTTTCTTTGGTAACTTTTGACACAACAATCCTTTACAATAAATGCAATGATTATAGCGCAAATTAGTTTAATTGGATTGCTTACTCAAAATACTCTTCGATAATCTGAGGAAAAAGTTTCATTGTTTTTTGAGCTTTTTCGATCTTTGGCCTGAACACCCCGGTACTCGCAGGAAAATCAGTCATCAGCTCTTCATAGATAGCAATTTTTTCTTCTATATGCTCTTTTAGAGCATCTAAAACATTTTGCATATCCTCTTTGGTCGTCGCAAATTTCATCAAAAGTTCAAACATTCTTTTTCTTGGATGAATTGCCATAGATTCCCCCGCTGCCTGAGCGATATTTTTGATATCCCATCGTGACAAATAGATACCGCTTACACAAGGAGATGCGAGCTTTGCATACAATGCCTCAGTATAGCTTGGATAATCCTTCAGATCATTTCCCTCTTCAATTTCGCAGCTTTCATCAGAACAGAATAGCGGCTTAGTATTAAATTTTTTATCCGTAAATGCTTCAAACTCTTTTCTAAAATCATCCATATCATTCATTATCTCTCTCCTATAAACAAGGGTATATCATTTGGTTCTATAGGACAATCATACCATCTGTTGGCTATAAGCATTATTTTAGCTACAAAACGTATCTGATCGTCTATGAATAATGGATTATCAAAAAGATCTTCCACTTTATCATCCAGACTAACTCCTTTGATTGTTCCATTCTCTATCTCAATAAAATCAATTCTGCCTTTTTTCCGGCTTACCTCATCCAAACTATCGCAATAGTCTATAGATTTTGCTTGAAATTCTCGTTCAATCATCATTCTGTCGACTTTTGACTGACCCACATTAGACATCGTAAAATCAAAATGTTCATCTGTAATATTAAGCGCAATAGCGGTTGCATTGACACCATAATGCTTCATGATTTTATTGAAATATTTTCGTATATAGCCGGTTTGGGCATTGTGGCCCAAAATAGTGCAAAGCTTTGTATCGGGTTTTATCTCATGGGGCTGCATAACTATTCTTCTCCTCTCATTTTTTTGGCATTATGATGAAGAAAAAACGCCTCCTCTTCTTCTACCATGCAACGCGGACAAATCTGCTCTTTGCCCGCACCTGTATAAGTAAAATAATTGCCGCACTCATTGCATCGTTTGACATTAAAAGCAGCTAAGATTCTTTGGGAAGGTTCAAAAAATTCTTTAATTTCAAAACCGCTTTGAAGCCCTATGGCATCAGGTTCACACACATCATGGCACAAATGGCACTTGACGCAAAGCATTGCATCAAAATGTATAAGCGAAAACTTGCTATCAGAACTCAAAGCGCCTGTAGGGCAAACACGATAGCAGATTTGACAATTGGTACAATTTTCATTTATATGTTTTTGGGATACAAAACTCACTTCTTCTTGGGGCAATATCTCAAAAACTTTTGGTGCATTCGTTCTTTTGAGTGCTGTAAAAAGTATTTTTCTTTTATCGGGCAGCTGCTTGTTTTTTATTTTGGCAATTACAGCGCCGTCTATCTCAAACTGCTGCAGCATCCGGGCATTTACCGCATCATCAAATGCTTTTTTTTGTTTGATTGCACCCTTTAGAGAAGCATTGCGCAAAAAATCACGTCTTGATGCCTCTTCTTGCTTTGGCATAAACGTTTGCGCTTCCATAGGGATGGCGACAATATTCGTTTCAAGCTGCTTGTCGCAAAAACTTGAAAGTATAAAATTCGCCTCTTCTATCGTTGTTCTAATATGCCCCAAAAGTGCGCTGCCTTTTTCATAGCCGGCTAAATCCAGACAGATGGCTTCGTCGCTCGCCAATGCCAGAGCAATAAGATGTTCCACGCTTAATACGGAAATACAGGGAACATTAATGCCAGAAGAGATAAGTCTTACCTTTGATGCGAGAAAACGAAAGAAAAACTCTGTGACAGAAAAATCAGAGAGACTAAACGCTTCGGTCGGACAAACTCCCACACACGCAGCCGCCTGTATGCCCGTTGAGGGTGTAAAACTTGGCAGATTGTCTACTATCTGTATGCTTGAGGGGCACACATCAACGCATTTGGTACAATTTGAAGATTTACTTTTGGCTCTTACACATAAGCCTGCATCAAAATGTAAACGCATTAGTTCTCGCAATAGCTGTTAAGCTCTTTTGTCACATATTCATAATCACTCAATAAAAATTCCAAAACAAGTTCAGCACCATCATGATACAGAGGCGTCTGCGACTCTTTTTTCATATTGATGAGAAACATTGGGGCCCATTCAAGCAAATGATCTCTTAAAAATCCTTTTTGAATCTCCAGAATCTCCTTTATTCCCTCGCTATCCTCTGCGTCATGGGCTTTTTTCAGAGCCACGCAAAGCATCAGCATAAACTCCAACTCTACTCCGATATGATCCGGGCTCACGACCCTTACCCTGTCAAGTTCTGCTCTAAAATCAAGCGCGTTATAGAGTGACACCACGGGATTGTCTCCTCCGCTTTCTATCATTTGATCTTCTCTTGTATAAAAGCTCTCATAGGGTACCAAATGCATTAAAAAAAGATTGGCAAAATCAACATCATAATATTTCTCTTTTAGTGCATCCATGGACAACTCTTTGTGTTTGCTCCAATCTCTATAGTTTGGAAACATCTCTAAAATCGCTTCATCACTATGGATCGATTCTAAAAATGTCTTATCAACTTCCATGATCATGAGTCTTGAGCTTAAGCCATATATGGCAATACGATTTTCTATGTCTTCTGTCTTCATTTTTTTCCTTATAGTACCATTGTGAACAAAATTGTGATCTTTATTCGCAACAACAAACTGTCATTGCGAAGTTTTCATAAGATAGAATCATTTTAAATGAACTTTAATTAATCTGTAATATTAACAGACCAAGCTTTGTCTGTCAACGCCCAGACAGGTCTTTTAAGCTCTTTGGGTCTTCTGGTTGTATTGGTACTGTCAAGCGGTCTTGCAAGCTTATCTCTCCATGCTTGATAAACTTTCATATTGTTATCATAATTAACATAAATATCACCGATTTTATGTTCTTTTCCTGCTGGCTCAATCGAAACTTTATGATGCCATGCATGTGCTCCCGAAATCGGATCAGGGTGAGCCGGAGCCACTGCATTTTGCCATGAGCCGCTCAGGCCATCCCACCATACATTGTCTACATCTCTGTTATACTCTTTGAACTGCCAAGTATTTTTTCGCTCCATAAGTCCCGCATCAATTCCCTCTTTTGGTTTAAGCGTACCGACTTTATCATCCATAGTCATCTCATGCAGCGGTGCGCCCAGACCCATAACACCCAATTTTTCTTTAAATCCAGGAATTTCGACTGCATTTTGAAGCTTCCACCGCCCTGCATGGTGTGAACATGCAAGCGTGCCCGGCAAGATACCCTCTGTAGGTACAGCCATAGCAACAAAATATCCGCTTTCAAGCCCGGAAACAGTATCAGTCATCGTTACTTTGATGGCATCCCCTCGCTTGATGTTTAACCGTTTGGCGTCACTAGCGGCAATCCAGATCGGATTGTGGTTTTGTGAAATTTCCATCAAATGCTTAGAGTTCGTCGAACGCGTATGAATATTATACGGCAATCTAAAAATTGGATTAAGTGCAAAATCATTCTCTTTTTGCATATGGTCATGATGAATCTGGCTGACAATATGTACCATTTTTTCTCTTTGCTCTTTAGTGGTAGGATAGATTGGTATCGCATACTCAGGCCATTTCCAATCCTTCATCCAGCTTGCAAAAAATTCCATTTTGCGGCTGGAGGACTTGAAGCCTTCCACGACCTTGTCTCCCATAACAAGACCCATAGCTTTCACTTCGTCGCTTCCTACGATTTTTGCCTTGACAACACCATTGGGTTCTACGTTGAGCGTACTGGCATCAAATTGCATCTCCATTGATTCGACAATACCATTTTCATTTTTTAATTCTCTTTCTTGGGGTTTGAAAATATTGTCTTCTTCAAGCCAAGCCCCCATATCCCTCATCATCTCATAATTTGGGTATTTGCTATTGGCATATTTTGGATCTTTTGAAGCTGCAGCCTTAAGATGATGCACATGGTCAAATGCTGCTTGATACCATTCAGGAATAGTAACCGGCTTGCTTGGGTCTTCTTTAGATGCCCAATGTTTTTTCACTCCCAGACTTCCATCCGGATCAACATAATGAACAAACATATTTGCCCAAAACTCTACCTCTTCCCACACTTCGCCAAGACCGGCTTTCATGTGTGCTTCAAGGGTTGCCCTGGCAGGGTCAGTGGGCTTCCATCCCATCTTTTCAAGTGCTACCCTAAGGACAGGCTGTCTAAACCCCAACCACCTTGCCGGCTTTGTTGCTTCCGAATGCTGATCGTGTCTTTCTCCTGCCAGTCCGGTAGGAAGAATATAATCACAATACCAGTTTGTTTCCGACCAGGTAGGCGAGAGATTGAATGTGAGCTCCATTTTGTCTTCCCGCTTAAGCACCTCAATCCATCTAAATCCATCAGGATTGATCCATACCGGATTATACATTCTAGGAATATATACTGCAAGCTTCTGTGGAACATTCAATCCTTTGCTGATCCATTTCTTTTGCCATTCCTCATCGGCAAGCATATGAGGCAGCAAATAACTTGGCTCATTGGTACTTAACGGAAAATCCGGCGGAAACAAAAGCTCATTCCACGCATCGACTTTTTCAGGTTTTTTACCGGCTTCGGTAGCTGCATCGCCTTTGGCATTGACAAAAATTTCATGAAAGCCATAACATCCGTTATTCCCCACATCTCCATTCATGCAGCCTCTCAGAGCCAATGCAAGCACACCCGTTCTTACATTCATCCAGCCTCCGCGATTGCCAATGGTGCCGGCCCTCCAGAAGTAGGTTGTCACCTTATCTCCGCCCTCAATAAACATATCAAAAAGTTTTGACAAAGTTGCAGCATCAACCTTGCACTCTTTTGCCGCAAATTCAAGCGTATAAGGAGCATACACCTCTTGAAGAAGCTTGACAAAATCTTCATAGCTTCCCCCCAAAGGAAGCTTAGAAATATAGCCTTGCGAAACCATAAAAGTAAGATACTCTTCATCCCGAATGAGAACATCCCAGTTGATCCAATTTTTCATAAAATCATGATCAATATAATCTTTGCCTGTTTTAGGGTCTTTTTCGTTAACGATACGATTCACCAAATAAAGATAAAGCGCTGCTTCTGTCCCCGGCCAAATAGGCACCCACAAATCTGCCATTCCTGCAGCATTGGACATACGCGGATCCATAACCACCAATTTGGCGCCTTTTTTTCTCGCATCTGCGATAAATCCTGCGTGTTGCTGAAAAAAGTGCCCTGCATCCGCAGCATGTGATGATTGTAAAAAAATCAGTTTACTGTTTGCCCAATCCGGAGAAGGCCTGTCGTCCCCCGTCCAATGCGTCAACCCCTGTCTTGTGCCTGCACTGCACACATTACTGTGCGAATTGTGTCCGTCCACTCCCATAGAATAAAGTACTCTATGGCCAAATCCGCTCTCGTTGGGTCGCCCAACATGATACATAATCGATTTTTTAGAGATTTCATCCCCGCTTTTAAGCGTGTCATGCATCTTTTTACCAATCGTTTGCATTGCTTCATCCCAAGTCGTACGCACCCATTTGCCTTCACCGCGTTTAGAACCCGGTGCTCTTTTGAGCGGAAACGGAATGCGGTCAGGATCATACATCTGCGATTGTACGGCATACCCTTTGGCGCAGTTGCGCCCACGGCTTGCCGGGTGCAACGGATTCCCCATGTATTTTCTCACCTTAAGATCTTTTGGATCTTGGGTTTGCTTATAGGTTCCAATATCTACCCATCCGGTAAGTCCGCAAGCAGCCTCGCAGTTTGAACAGATCAAAGGAACAAGCATGTATTCTGTTGCTTTAATTCCATTTGGATTGTCGCTGTTGGCAACACCATTGCGAAGTGTGCCGCCCCTCTTCCAATCGTGACCATCAAGCTCCGTAAAACTATCCCACTGTTCGAGCGGCGGATAAAATGAAAGTGTTTGGGGTGTAGGCGTAAATCTACTCTCTGCTACGACCGGCGTATCCGCTATGGTTTTAAAAACACCTGCGGCAAGTGTTGCTCCTGCTACAGAATACGCCGTACCCTTAAGGAAAGTTCTTCTGCTTTCTACGAAAACAGGCTGTTTATTGTTTATTGATTTTGTCATCTGTATCTCCTTATTAACTCAACGGTAGCATTTGTGGGATCTTCAGCCATACATCTTTTGCAAGATAAAGTCCGACCAATGTCAAAATAGCTGCAAATCTCAATAGCGTTGCATTGTCGCTTTTTATGGTACTTGCTGCCAAGAAAAAGGGGACAATAAACCCGAGTACCATACCAAACCAAAATTCAACATTGAACTCTCCCCCCGCATGCACATAAGCCAAGGTTGCTTCTGCCTCTGAAGATTTGAATGAGAAAAAGTATTCGCCCATATACATCAGAAAACTTGCAAATACGGCAACCATCAGCACCAGCGACAAATCTTTTCTCACTTCTTTATCCCAAGAACCCGACGATAAAATGAGCGCTGCTGATCCCCCCATTAAAGCCGCTAGCAACATTTGTGTCATCTCTGTAGGAGCCTGCCATAGTTCTCTTGCGCTTGATTCTGCCATAATAATCGCTGTATACATAGTTACAGGAATTGCTAAAAAAACTACAAAAGGAAATAGCTTTTCATATAAACCGCTATTGTTTCTGGCCAACGCCGCAATCTTACACTTTTTGCCGCCCAATCCAGGGAAAGCGTCTGCAGCACCGATAACCATTAAAATCGTCATCAAGAGTGTAAAAAGTGATGCCATCCATGCACCCACAGTAATTGCAGATGTCCAGTGTGGATGCAAAAATATATTGACCATTCTATAAGGCTGGTGAAGATCCACCAAAGTAAATAACAAAAAAACATTCAATGCTACAAATGAAATAAGAGGCATAATCCATCTAAGATTGGGTACCTCTTCTTTTTTATATTTATACAAAAGATAAGCCCCTACCATAACAACACCTGTTCCAATACTTTTTGCCCACATATTCAATGTGATCATCCACCCCCAAATAATTCCCGGAAGCGGAATATCCAATGTTACGACTGCCTGTGTGGCATGTATAGTATTCTCAACCATTAATGACCTCCTTCTTTTGATGTAGTTTGATCGGTGCTAAAGTCCATAAAACTTTTATTATCGATTTTCTCATGCCCCACAAATGGCGCCAAAAATCTATCAAGTACGCCATGATGCGGATCACCGTTATGCTTAAGATGTGTCACATTGTTAAACAATCCGTATCCTTCAAGCCTCTGATGCGCAAGGGGATCAAGCGTTTGTGTTCCGCCGCCTACATAATAATGCTTAGGATTGGTATGTTTTTCTGGTTTGCGCACCTGTACTCCGCCTTGATGCTCCATGATATAGCGTGAAATATGGCTATGCTCATCTTCCACATCCCCAAAAATATTTGCCTCCACCGGACAAGCAACCACGCATGCCGGCATCATACCGCTTTCTATTCTGTGCGCACAATAGGTGCACTTGTCCGCTGTGTTGGACTCTGGATCCATATAAATAGCCCCATACGGACATGCCATCATACATCCTGCACAGCCAATACATCTGGCACTGTCAATATTAACAATACCATTTTCCAAATAATGCAATGCCGATACAGGACATATTCGTTCACAAGGAGCATTCTCGCAGTGGTTACAGCGCAATGGCGTAAAAGATCTTGAAGTATTGGGAAACGACCCTATATCAATATATTTTACGCGTAGGCGCCAAGAGCTAAGTGGCACTTCATTTTCCACCTTACAAGCGATTTCACAACCTTTGCAGCCCATGCAAAGGTTGAGGTCAACTAAAAAACCCAGTTTCATACTTTCTCCTTGATATTAATTATCATCATAATACCTATTACTATAGAAATAAGTATTATTAATACAAGATAATTTTATTATATAAAGTATTAACTTTGAATGATTTTTCCAAAAAAGAAGTTTTATGAAATAAAATTTGGCTAAAGTGTGGAAAATTGTTCAGTAAGAGAGACTTGTCTTCAATCAAACTCATAAATATCATCAAAACATTTGCATCTCAAACCATGACAAATGAAAAAACAGAACCTTTTCCCAGTTCGCTTTCAATTTCTAATTTTGTGTAATGCAGCATCAATATCGTTTTAACGATAGAAAGTCCAAGCCCCATAGAGTTATCCCAATTGTGTACGCCTGAGCGATAAAATTTTTTAGTAACCTTGTCGATATCTTTAGGTGCGATGCCCACACCTTTATCTGCTACAGATATTCTCTGAGCATCTACGATGATAACCACTTCATCTTTTGAATATTTGAGCGCATTTTCGACAAGATTCTTTAAAACAACGTCCATTAATGTTCTGTCTGCTTCAACCATACGGCTTTTTCCCTGCACGACAATCTCTCTGTTTTTATATTTCTCTTGGAGGGAAATTCTGGTCTCCTGCGCCAACTCCAAAATATCAAATTTGCTTTTGTGGAGCTTTGTTTCCTTGCTTTCAAATTTATTCCATAAAATTAAACGGCCCAAAAGACTCTCTATTTTATTGCCATTATTGTAAATTTTACTTAGAAATTTTTCCTGCAGAGGCTTAGGAATATTCGGGTCATCTTGTAATGTCTGGGCATAGCCCATAATAGAGGCTATCGGATTGCGAAATTCGTGCGCAATAGCGGAAATCATATCGGCCCGCTGTCTATTTTTTAATTTAAGTTTTGCATTATACTGCTGCTTGATCTCTTCTCTTTTTTGTGCTTTTTTTAATGCTTTGGCCAAATTTTGATTGAGTTCTTCAAATTCCTGGGTAAAAAAATGTGCTTTATAGTCGATTTTATCGATTTTATCGATATTTTCCAAATATTTATTGATCGTATTTAACTCTTTTTCCATGTGTCTGGCTCCACGGTAAATGGAAAAAACAAAAAAAGAAAAAGCCAAAGCCAGCAACAGTATTGCCAAAACGATTGTTTGCATATCTCTGCCCACCAGAAACAGACCTATACTAAAAACTAGAAATATCATTATGCTCAAGGAGACTAGCCTTGCCATCATGTATTCTTTAAAACGGGGGCGACCAAAAATCATATATTTTTCTTATTTTTAATGTACTCATCATTTGATATGTGTCATTTATGAGACACTATCGCTCTGTCTTAATTTATTGATGAAGATTGAATGCGCTCAGCGTCATCAATATAACCCAAAAAATCTTCGACATTAAAATATCCCACTACTTTTTGCAATATTTTTTTCTCAGGGGTCATAAAAAAAATAGTAGGAACACCGTGGATCATGGGCAATTGATCCATAATCCTTTCCTCTCCTCTGGAAACTTTCACAAGGCTATAAGAGGCCAATCTTTTCTGTACATTTTCATCAGCCAAGGTCTCATCTTCCATCTTTTTACACCATCGACAGTTCTGGCTCTCCACCATAAGCATAATATTTTTATGTTCTTTTTGTGCAATTTCAAATGCCGCATCAATATCTTTTTGCCAAACCAATTCCGTACCAAACAATCCGCTCCAAAAAATTCCCATTAAAATTATAATTTTTTTCATCTCTCACCTTCTTGCTGCTTAATTGTTTTTTGTTTCCATGCCAAATCTCTGCCAAAATGAACAATCATGTGTCTAAACACTTCATAAAGCCCCTCAATCTCTTTAATGCTGGTTCTCTCATTAGGGGCATGTATGGTATCATTTTTTACGCCGAACTCAACTACATCAATATCAAATGCTGCAATAAATCTTGCATCGCTTGTTCCGCCTGCTGTGGAAAATTTTGTTTTAATCCCTGTTGCACTCAAGATGCTTTCAAAAAGTTTTTTTACGACAAGAGAATCCCTGCTTGTTACAAAAGGATATGCTGATTGCGCAAGTGTCAACTCATAATCAAGCCCTTTAAAACAATTTTCTATATATGACCTCATCTCTTTTTGTGTTGTTTTTGTAGAATTTCGCACGTTAAACATCATTTTTAATGTTCCCGGAGATACATTGGTGACCTCCATTCCTGAACGTATATCGGTAATCACTATCTTGCTTGGAGCAAAATCTTCATCGCCATTGTCCAAATTAACACCTGCGATTTTGTTTAATACTTGACTAATTTGGTGAATGGGGTTAACTGCTTTTTCCGGATAGGCAGCGTGCCCTTGTTTTCCCTTCAATACCAAAGCACCATTAATAGATCCTCTTCTTCCGATCTTAATAGCATCTCCAAAAACTGTTTCACAGGTCGGCTCTGCAACAACACAATATTCAGGAAGAAGATTAATTTGTTTTAAATACTCAAGCATGACTACTGTGCCATATTTTGCATCCCCTTCCTCATCTGATGTAAGCAAAAGTGATAGCCGCCCTTTAAAGCCATCTGTATCTTTGGCCGCCTGCACAAATGCAGCCACACCGCTTTTCATATCCTGCGCCCCGCGGGCATAGATATTGCCTTCTTTAATGACGGGAATAAAAGGGTTTGTTTCCCACCCTTCGCCGGCAGGCACCACATCTACATGCCCTGCAAAACATAAATGGGGTCCTTCTGAAAATTTTTTCGTTAAAAAAAGGTTTTTTACCCCTTCTTTGTTTGCATAATGCGCCTCATATCCCTGAAGGTATGCTTCTATGAACGCTAAAGAGCCTGCATCGTCCGGCGTAACAGATTCGAAACTAAGCAGTTTCATAAAAAGATCAACAACACTCATTGCTTACTTTTCTATCTCGCCGCGGTAAGTGACTATTCCGCCTGCATGGTTGACTGCATGCTGATGACCATTGTGCTTAAAAATCATTTGCACCTGTCCGCTTCTGCTGCCGGTACGGCAGGTAAAAATAACTGTTTTGTCTTTGGATTCATTAAGAAGTGCTTCTGCCCAGCCGGAGAAATTAGATGTCGGCCTAAGCATGTCCACTCCCTTGATATGCCCCATATCGTACTCTACCTTCTCTCTTACATCTACCAAAATGAAATCAATCTCACCTTGTGCTCTGGATTTCAAAAGACTTTCAAGCTCTTCAGAATTAACACTGCTTGTTTGCAACATCCTTTTCTATTTCCCCTCTATCTCAAATAATTACATTTCATATCTAATTTAGCTATTTTTTATGTGCCTCAAAATACTCCGGAGTACAAAATATCTGACAATGGCAAATGCCCTCTTGAGGGATTTCTTTTTCAATAGCAGGCTTGCAAGGACATATCCTGTCGTCCGCACTTTTAAATTTTCCGGGTCTGCTTTCATCCTCTTCCACCATATAGCAAGGGCAAAATCTTTTCCCGTAAAGCAACTTGTGTCTGGCCAATCCCATAATCACGCCTTCATTAACATCGGCATTAGGACCATACGACCACCCCCGACTTTCACACACTTTATCTGCAAATCTTTCTGTTTTTTCAAGCTCTGCTTTAAATTCTTCCGAATTCATATCTAATTGCTGCAGCATATCTCTATCCTTTGATTTGTCATTTAACTTTTGTAGTTATATCTTAAACTAAATTAATATATAATAAGAAAAAGGTTGAGGGGTTTAATTATGCGTATAGATAGTACTGTTTTAAACAAATTGGAAAAACTTTCCCATCTTCGGGTGGATGAACGTAAAAAAGGAGAAATCATGAAACAATTAACAGAAATACTTGCATATGTAGATAATCTCAACGAACTTGATACCCAAATGCTAGATGCTTCTTTTTCTACTTTGGAGGGCGGTACACCCATGAGAGAAGACAGTATCCGGAAATCAGATACTATTGCAAATGAAATTCTTTCCCATGCACCTCAAAGTCAAAATGATTTCTTTATTGTCCCGGCAATTATTGAGTAAAAATGATAAAGGTATATGGGATAAAAAACTGCAGCAGCGTAAAAAAAGCGGTCAAATACTTTCAAACGCATGGGGTACCTTATATTTTTATAGATTTTCGCGAATCGCCTGCAACACAAAAAAAGATTGATGATTGGCTTAAATGCGCGGACATTCATGTGCTGTTTAACACAAAGAGCGCCACATACCGAACCCTAAAACTCAAAGACCTTGCTCTGAATGAAAGAGAAAAAGCACAATGGTTAACCAAAGACAATATGCTGATCAAAAGGCCTGTTGTCGAATGGAATGATGATATTATCGTCGGCTACAATGAGTCTGCTTATCAAAAGAAATTACATTAAAAAAGGAAATCTCTATGGCCGATTTTGATATTAAAAAGTTGCTTCAAAGTGTTACCGTGCATGGCGCTTCAGACCTTCATCTAGTGAGCCGCACCGAACCTCAGATCAGGCTTGACGGCTCGCTAAAACCCGTCAATCTTCCCAAGCTGACAGGCGAAAACATTGAAGAAATGTGTTATTCTTTAATCACAGAAAGACAAAAACAGCACTTTGAAGAAAACAACGAACTGGATTTTGCTCTTTTGCTTCCCAATATCGGTCGTTTTAGAGCAAACTATTATAGAACATTGGGCGATATGGCCGCGGCTTTTAGAACGATTCCCATTGACGTTCCCTCTCTTGATGACCTCGGTTCACCGCTTGTATACAAAAGTCTAATTAAAAGAGAAAAAGGACTTATTCTTGTTACCGGGCCTACGGGATCGGGAAAATCAACTACGCTTGCTGCCATGCTCAATGAGATCAATCTTCATTATTCAAAACATATCATCACCATTGAGGATCCGGTGGAGTTTATTCATCAAAACAAAAAGGCTGTTTTTTCTCATAGAGGCGTAGGAGAGGATACTAAAAATTTTGCCACCGCGCTCAAATATGCCATGCGTCAAGATCCCGATGTTATCCTTATCGGTGAGATGAGAGACAAGGAAACCATAGAAGCGGCTCTAACGGCTGCGGAAACAGGGCACCTTGTTTTCGGTACACTGCATACCTCTTCTGCACCGAGCACAATCAACCGTATCATTGATGTTTTTAGCGGCGAAGAACAGCCGCAAGTCAGAGCAATGCTCTCCTCTTCTTTGGTGGCCGTTATTGCACAGGCGCTTTTACCCAAATTAGGTGGCGGTCGTGTAGCGGCATCTGAAATTCTGATTACCAACCATGCCATTTCAAACCTTATTCGTGAAGATAAAATACACCAGATCTATTCACAAATGCAATTAGGTCAGGGCGACACGGGCATGCAAACGCAGACACAAGCCCTCCTTAAATTTCTCAGAGAAGGAAAAATCAGCCGTGATATTGCTCTGCAATATGCCAATAAGCCTGATGAAGTTTCCAAATTAATATAAACTTGCTAAAGTGTTTTTAGATACAATAACGAAAAATGAGTCAACAATAGGGATTTTAGATGGATTTTGCAATAACAGATTTTAATTATTTTGATGTCACTATCGGCGCTATTGTTCTGATACTTGGCATCAAAGGGTTTATTGGCGGATTTATTAAAGAAGTATTCGGCCTGTTGGGTCTTGTCGCCGGTGTTTATTTTGCTTCCCGCTTTGCTGAAACTGCCGCTAAAGTGATTGATACCAACTTCTTGCATTTAGAAAATACTTCCTTGCTTAAGCTTATCGGTTTTCTTGCTATTTTAACCATGGTATGGCTTGGAGCCACCCTGCTTGGCTCTCTTTTTTCCAAATTGAGCGACGCAAGCGGATTGGGATTTCTCAATCGACTTTTTGGTTTTATTGCAGGGGGAGGAAAATACTTTATTATTTTTGCCCTCATCGTCACTGCATTATCGAATGTTGCTCTCATCAAAGACAATCTTGAAAAATATGTAAAAGAGAGTGTGCTCTACCCTTATTTAAAGGCAACTGGTTCTTATCTAATTGATCTTGACACTTCGGCTTTAGGCTTAAATCCCTCAACAACTATTGAAAATACAAAAGAAGCTGTTGATCAGAACGAAACCAATCTTTCAACCACTTTTCAATCAGAAAGCAATACAACTTTAGAAAACCGTACTGAAGCTAATCGCACTATGTCTTCATATTAAAAGGGTATCGATGATTGCCTATTCTCTTCTTTTAAAAAAATTTAAAATACTGCTTAAGGATAATGCACTCAAGTTCACCAAACAAAGAGAGCTTATTTTAAAATTTCTGTATGAAAACAGCGGTCATTATACGCCAGAAGAGATTTATATACTTCTTAAAAAAGCCTATCCTGACATCAATGTCGGCATTGCTACAGTCTATCGAACCCTAGCGCTGCTTGAAGAGTCTGGTATTGTCAGTTCCATTTCTTTTGGAGTTCAGGGCAAAAAATATGAGATTGGACTTAAAAAACATCATGACCATCTTATCTGCACTTCTTGCGGAAAGATTATAGAGTTTTATGATGAAACCATTGAAAGTCAGCAAGAAAAAATTGCTAAAACATTTAACTTCAAGATGACGGGACATACAATGAAGATCATTGGAATCTGTGAAGCTTGCCAAAAAAATAAATACCAACAAACAGAGGAGAGACTTTGATATTTGAAAATCAATATATTCAAGAGCGCATCAAAAAAACAGAAATCTTAAGAGAAGAAGGCATCAATCCCTATCCCAACCAAATCAAAAAAGGAATACCCTCCAAGCAATTCATAAAAGAGTGTGCCTACATCAAAGAGATAGATGCGGATGAAAAAAAAGATCTGTCAAAAACCTATACGCTTACAGGCAGAATCAAATTTATCCGCATTATGGGAAAAGCTGCATTTGCCAAACTTGAAGATACTGATGGGTTGGTGCAAATTTATTATAATCGCGACGACCTGCCTGAAGGATATTATAATAAAATTAAAAAGCTTATTGAAGTCGGAGATATTGTTCTTGCCGAGGGTTATCCTTTCATCACGCAAACCGGTGAATTAACGCTTCATTGTAAACGTTTTGAGATTGTCAGTAAAGCCATCTCTCCGCTTCCGGAAAAATTTCACGGATTGCAAGACCATGAATTGCGCTACCGCCAAAGGTATCTTGACATGATCATGAATCCGGAAGTTAAAGACAACTTCATCATGAGAAGCAAAATTGTTTCGCTTATAAGAAGATTTTTTGAAGAGAGATCCTTTTTGGAAGTCGAAACACCCATGATGCACCCTATTCCCGGCGGTGCAAATGCCAAGCCCTTTATCACCCACCATAATGCGCTTGGCATAGACAGATATTTGCGTGTAGCACCCGAACTCTACCTTAAGCGTCTTATTGTCGGAGGAATGGAAGCGGTTTTTGAAATCAATAGAAACTTTAGAAACGAGGGAATGGACCATACCCATAATCCTGAATTTACCATGATAGAATTTTACTGGGCCTATCATACCTATACAGATTTGATGCAAATTACAGAGGCGCTTTTTGATTATCTTTTTGAAAATCTCAACCTATCAAGAGTACTCCCTTATGGGGATCAAAAGATCGATTTTGCAACACCTTTTGCAAAAGTACCCTATATGGAAGCCCTTACAAGCATAGGGGGTGTTCCGCAAGAAGTGGCCGCCAACAAAGAAAAGGCATTGCGTTATCTGGCCGAACATCACATCAAAGTTGATGCCAACCTGACCTTGGGTCACTTACAGGCCGAACTTTTTGACGAATTTGTAGAGCCCAAACTCATTAATCCCACCTTTATCACCGATTTTCCAATAGACATTTCTCCCTTAGCAAGAAGAAATGATAAAAATCCTGATATTGCCGAACGCTTCGAACTCTTTATCGCAGGAAAAGAGATTGCGAACGGATTTAGCGAGCTAAACGACCCGCTGGACCAATACGAACGATTTAAAGCACAAGTGGCAGCAAAAGACGCCACCGGAGATGATGAAGCGATGCATATGGATACCGATTATGTCAAAGCGCTAAGTTACGGCATGGCGCCAACAGCAGGCGAAGGCATAGGCATAGACAGGCTTGTTATGATGCTGACCGATCAGCACTCCATCAGGGACGTACTCCTCTTCCCTGCAATGAAGCCCGAAGTGCCAAGGCATGAGGTCACAAATGAGAATCAACAAGCAGAGTAATATCTAAGTAGAAATTAGATATAAACCAAAAAAAATAAGATTTACTATAAAAAAAGGAACACTATGTCATACGCAATGGAAACATTTGACCCTGAAGTATTTGAGGCGATCAAGCATGAGCTTGAAAGACAAACCAATCATTTGGAAATGATAGCAAGCGAAAACTTTACGCTCCCCGCGGTGATGGAAGCAATGGGTTCTGTACTTACAAATAAATATGCAGAAGGCTACCCAGGCAAAAGATACTATGGCGGGTGTGAATTTGCAGACAAAGTGGAACAGCTTGCTATCGACAGAGCCTGTGCGCTTTTTGACTGCGGCTATGCCAATGTCCAACCCCATTCAGGAAGCCAGGCCAACAGCGCCGTGTATGCGGCACTGCTTAAGGCCGGAGATAAAATTTTGGGGATGGATTTAAGCCACGGCGGGCATTTAACACATGGTTCAAAACCAAGTTTTTCCGGGAAAAACTACCATAGTTTTACCTATGGCGTAGAACTAGACGGACGCATCAACTATGAAAGAGTGATGGATATCGCCAAAATCACACAGCCTAACATTATTGTATGCGGAGCCTCTGCCTATGCAAGAGAGATCGATTTTAAAAAATTTCGAGAAATAGCCGATGCGGTGGGCGCTATTTTATTTGCCGATATTGCCCATATTGCCGGTCTTGTATGTGCAGGCGAACATCCCAGTCCGTTCCCTTATGCCGACGTGGTGACAACCACAACACACAAAACTCTTGCAGGACCGCGAGGCGGCATCGTTTTGACCAACGATGAGGAGATTGCTAAAAAGATTAACTCTGCGATATTTCCCGGACTTCAGGGAGGACCGCTTGTTCATGTAATTGCCGCAAAAGCAGTAGGATTCAAACATAATCTAAGTGATGAATGGAAAGTCTATGCAAAACAGGTTAAAGCAAATGCCGGCGTGCTTGCGGATGTTCTAATGAGAAGAGGGTACAATATAATCTCCGGCGGTACAGACAACCACCTTGTATTGGTTTCTTTCCTGAACAAAGAATTTTCAGGCAAAGACGCGGATGCTGCACTGGGAGCTGCAGGAATCACAGTGAACAAAAACACTGTTCCCGGGGAAACAAGAAGCCCGTTTGTTACATCAGGTATTCGAATTGGCTCACCTGCACTTACAAGCAGGGGTATGAAAGAAAAAGAGTTTGAAATCATTGCCAATAAAATTGCGGATGTACTTGATAATATCAACGATACAGCACTTCATGCCGCAATCAAAGAAGAGATGAAAGAACTTGCTTCGCACTTTGTAATTTACGATAAACCGATTTATTAAGGGTAAAGCCATCAAAGTTTTCAGCCTTTCCCTTTTTGATGACTTTTATTATATTAAAAGAAATGCGATTGTTGAAAAAATAACATTCAACAATCGTACATTCTATGCTAAATTTGAACGCATCAATGCTCCCCTTACGCCTCTGCTTTTTCAACAGCATCTTAATAAAGAATACACAATCGCCGTCCCTTTGCTCAAAAACAATCGCACCAACTATCTGGTGCTTGAATACAAAGGAGAAGAGCACCAAAGATTTATTCCTCTCGTAAAACATCTTTTAAAAACTTTGGACATTGGCATCTATTGTTTTTTTCAAGGAAAGAATGAAGAAAAAATACAGGCATTTATAGAGGTAGAAAACATAACACTTGAAGAGGCCGACAAAATACTTCTAAAGATCTCTGATGCGCTTAAAACCAAACTCACCAAAAAATGGAAATGCCTGCCCTCTTCTTCTCTGCCTGAGGCCTACAATATTGTTACGTTGCCTTATAAAGTTTTGTGACAAAAAACATTACTGCAATGCCATCTGCCTATTCTCAAAACAGTATATCTTCTTTACAAATAATTTTGTACTGCCCCTCTTGTAAATCACCGATCTCTATATTTGCAAATTGTTTCCTATGCAGCCTTACCACCTTGTTTCCCACTGCTGCAAACATTCTTTTGACCTGATGATATCTTCCTTCAGTAAGCTCTACGGTTGCGTTATAGCTGTCTATTATGGTTAATTTTGCACTCATACAGGGTTTATCATCGCCGTGCAGCATAAGTGTGCCTGAAGAAAAAATATCGACCTCATCTCCTCTTACCGGTGAAGCCAGGGTCACCTCGTAGAGTTTAGCTACATGCTTTTTGGGTGAAGTAAGCGCATGATTCAATGCTCCGTCATCTGTAAGCAATATGACACCGGTCGTATCGCCGTCAAGTCTGCCTATGGTAGAAATTTTAGGATTTCTCTTTTGCCACCTAGGGGGCAAAAGAGAATAAATGAGTCTTCCGGCATCATTGTGCGAACAGACATACTTCATAGGCTTATAGAGCACAACAATAAGTGTTTGGGGATCAAGCGGCTCGCCATCGATGGTGACATCGGCATGATAGACTTTTTGTTTAACATCTTTGGAAACCATTCCGCATACTGCAACCTGACCATTTTTAATGAGATGCTGCACCTCTTTTCTGCTTCCATAACCCAAAGAGGTGAGTATTTTGTCCAGTCTATCCAAGTCCAACTCCACCAAAATTTAAAACAAGTCTATCCAAAATGAGATTAAACTATATTGGAGTATATACGAATAGTGCAATGTTTTGTATCATCTTAAAATGCTATTCAGTAAAGAAGCTGGCGCTGCGATAAAGTTTTATATAGATAAATATGATATAATTGATCAAAAATTATATCCGGAGAATCTTCCCTTATGAACCATCACAATCTTGACGATTTGATCATCGATAATATTGATCCAAAAAATAGTAAAATGAAAGGTCTTCTGACCATTATCGCACTCATCATCGTTATTTTAATCGTGGCCATCATCCTTACCAAAATCATACTCAAAGATCCCAACACGCAAAGAATAGCCTTGGAAGAGAACAATACCGAACTCATCAGTCCGGAGCTTACTCTGCAGCATGCCGTGGAAACAGAGGAATCTCAAAAAAATACTATCCTCGGCATACCTGCCAAAGAGGAACTAAAAAAAGATGAAATATCACTTTCTGCCCAAGAGGTCTCTTCTCCAGAACAAGAATCTGCCGCGTCAACAGAAAATCAGCCAACCCAAAACAAGCAAAAAACAGAAATAGTTTCCAAGATAGTTGAGCCTGATGAAGAAGTATCCGAATATACAGCAGCAGAAACCATTGAAGAAAAACCTGAACAGGCACCTATCCAAGAAACAACTGTACCTGCACCTGCCAAAATTACAGAAAAAACAGTTGCGCAGTCTGTCCCGGAAGAGCCGGTAAAAATTCCGACGCCTTCTTCGCAGCCAACCGTTTCTTCACAATACTATATCCAAGTCGGCTCGTTCAGATCGATGCCTAGTGCACAGTTTTTGAACGTTATTAAAAATAGCGGCTTTGAATATCATATCGTACCTGAACCTTTAAACAATACTAAAAAATTGCTCATAGGGCCGTACACAAACCGAAGCGAGGCTGATGCCGCGATCATACGAGTCAAAGACCGCATCAATAAAAGTGCATTTGTGATAAAAAAGTAGACACAGCATGAACTATAAGACTTTTCTCTTTGATCAACTGACTCCTGTTGCCTTATATGGAAAAATAAAAAATCTTTTTCCAAAAGAAATCACTATGCTTTTTGAAAGTGTCGTTAATACGAATGACGGAAATTTCAGTTTTATCACAATCGGAGCACAGGAACGCCTTACCTACAAAAATAACACAACAACCTATACTGATGCCTCCGGAACAAAAAAAACTCTTCAGGAAAATCCTTTTTCATTTTTAAAAACCTACTATCAGGCCATAAATAAATCAAGGTATCAAGAAAATGCATCCGAACTTGGATTTTCATTTGTTGACGGATTTATAGGCTTCATTGGCTATGATATGGTAAGGGTGTTTGAACCGACACTGGAAAAAAGTATGGGTCACCTGCCTGATCCGCTGAACACTCCCGACCTTGATCTTGTGCGACCCAAAATCATTATCGCCTATTCACACAAAAATGCAAAAATCACTTTCATTCTCAACGATGAGCGCATGTCAAGTTCTCTGCAAAAAATCGAAGCTATGCTGCAATCTGCGTTTGTGCCGATGCCGTTAAGTCCCATAAAACTGGAAGATGAAGGAAACTTCAGCATTGATGAAGAACGTTTTAAACAATTGGTTGACGAATCCAAAGAAAACATAAGAAGCGGCGACATTTTCCAAATTCTTATTTCCAACCGCTACACACAAAAAGCCAAAGTTGACCCTTTGAGTTTCTATCGGGTATTGCGATCAAAAAATCCTTCGCCTTATCTTTTTTTGCTTGATTATGAAGATTTTTCAATTTGCGGCTCTTCGCCCGAAGTAATGGTTCGACTCACAGAAGGGGAGATACTTCTCCGCCCTATCGCAGGAACAAGAAAACGCGGCAAAAGTCATCGCAGGGACAAAGAGCTTGAGCTTGAAATGCTTTCTGACCCCAAGGAGTGTGCCGAGCATTTAATGCTCGTAGACCTAGGAAGAAATGATGTGGGCCGAGTGGCAAAAACAGGAACCGTCAAAGTTACCGAAATGATGCGCGTAGAACGCTATAGCCATGTGATGCATATGGTTTCTGATGTAGAAGCCATTCTTCAAGAAGATAAAGATATGTTTGATCTCTTTGCGGCAACATTTACCGCAGGAACGATGACGGGTGCGCCCAAAATAAAAGCCATGGAGCTGATTGCGCACTATGAAAACCTAAAGCGTGGTTTTTACAGCGGGAGTGTAGGTTATTTTTCCTTCAACGGAAATATGGATTCAGCGATTGCCATTCGCACCGCGCTTATCAAGTCTGACAGTATTACACTCCAAGCAGGCGCGGGAATTGTAGCGGATTCGAAGCCTGAACTCGAGTATCTTGAAGTGAAAAATAAATTAGGGGCGCTCATGGCTACCCTTAAAGAGATGGAAACTTTTTAGCCATGAAACAACTCTTCGCCATCTTTGGCAACCCGGTTGCACATTCAAAATCACCGCTCATGCATAATCTTGCCTTCAAAGGGTTAAACTACCCTGCATGCTATACGCGCTATCTGCTCAGAGACGGAAAGCGACTTAAAGAGACTTTTTTTGCTTTAGGCCTAAAGGGTGCCAATATTACCGTACCCCACAAAGAAGAAGCCTTTAAGGCGTGTGATGCAGTAGATAGTTTTGCCCAAAAGGTAGGAGCGGTCAATACAATTGTAGAGCATGAAGGCAGACTCTATGGCTACAATACAGACGCACCGGGTTTTCTTAAGACAATACAATCGCTTAAAGAAATCAAAACGATTCTCCTTCTGGGCGCCGGAGGCACAGCAAGGTCCACTGCTGCTATATTGAGAGATACGGGACATGAAGTAATCCTTTTAAACCGAAGTGCCGGGCGCTTAAAATACTATGAAGAGGAAGAGTTTGAAACGTATACCTTTGATAACTTTCAGCCAAAAACCTATGACCTTGTGATTAATATGACGTCAGCCGGCCTGGAAGACGATCTTCTTCCGGCCCCGGAAGAAATACTTAAAAAGATCATCCCCTCTTCTAAAGCTTGCATAGATATCATTTACGGGAAAAACACCCCTTTTTTACAATGGGCCAAAATCTACAATAAACCAACCAAAGACGGCAGCGATATGCTTCTTCATCAGGGGGTTATTGCTTTTGATTATTTTACTGGCCACCGCTTCGCACAAAGAGATATTGAACCGCATATGAAACAAGCATTTTTGCTCTAAAGCATTGCCTATTTGATTTTAATTAACCTTTTATGCATAAAATAAAGAAAATATTATCAAAAGGCTAGAAAAATGATAAATATCCTTATGATTGAAGATGATACAGAATTTGCTGAACTTTTAAGTGAATACCTTGCACAATATGACATAAAAGTTACCAACTATGAAGATCCTTATTTGGGTTTAAGCGCAGGCGTTAAAAAATATGATCTGCTTATCCTTGATCTGACGCTGCCCGGCATGGACGGGCTGGAAGTGTGCAAAGAAGTCGTACAAAAATACAATATCCCCATCATCATCTCTTCAGCCAGATCAGACATCAACGATAAAGTACAGGGTTTGGCACTTGGAGCGGATGACTATCTTCCCAAACCCTACGATCCCAAAGAGATGTATGCTAGAATCACGTCTTTGCTTAGACGTTACCACAAAACACAACACGAAGAAGATGCTCCAAAAAGCGACTTTGAGACAAGGGGCGATACGATCTACTTTAAAGGAGAAGCTCTTATTTTAACTCCTGCAGAATTTGAAGTCCTCTCACTCCTTGTCAAACACCAAGGCATCACTCAGTCTCGCGAACAAATCATTAATACATCCCAAACCATGAGCATTGATTCACAAGGAAAAAGCCTGGATGTCATCATCTCAAAAATCCGCTCCAAACTTGATGACCCCAAACGCATTCAAGCAGTACGCGGCATTGGATACAAACTCGTATGAAAAGCTTTACTTCTCTGCGCAGCAAAATTAATCTTGTATTTTCCATCACACTGTTGCTGCTTGGTATACTTTTTATCGTATCGATTAAATATGACCACAATAAAGTCGAAGATCTCACTGAGACACAAGAAAGAGAGATATCCCATTACCTCTATATGTATTTTTTAAAACACGGAAAGATTGACGAAGCCTATCTGGAAGCACAAAATATCTCTATTATTACAGACAAGGGACAATTGGTACAAATAGAACGCTACTTTAAAGATAAAGGCAAATATACGCGTTATGCTGTAGATACCTACCGCCTAAAGCGCATTATCCTTATCAATAACGACCGATTTAAACTCTTTCTCGAAAACAAAAATAAAGCGGTTTTTCCACTCAAACGCGCGCTTATCTTTTCAACAGTATTTTTTTTGATACTTATGCTTTATCTTTGGATCATTAGAAGCCTTAAGCCTCTGTCTGTGCTCAAACAAAAAATACAAACATTTTCCCAGGGCAATTTAAACATTGCGTGTACCAGCGACAAAGAAGATGAAATTGCTGAAGTTGCCAATGAGTTTGATCATGCAGTCAAAATGATACGTGAATTACTGCAATCAAGACAATTGTTCTTGCGTGCGATTATGCATGAGCTTAAAACACCTATTGCCAAAGGAAGACTGGTAAGTGAGATGCTAAGCGAAGAAAAACATAAAGTACGGCTGCATAGTATCTTTGAAAGGCTCAATCTTCTCATAGATGAGTTTGCTAAAATTGAAAAAATTACTTCTAAAAATTTCAAATTGGATATCAGATCTTATAAGGTGAGTGATCTTGTGGAGGCCAGCATTGATCTGCTGATGATAGAAAATCCAAAGCAATTTATCCGTCTTGAGATCAAAAAAGACTATCAGCTAGACGTGGATTTTGAACTCTTTTCTCTGGTGATTAAAAATTTACTGGACAATGGCATCAAATACAGTATCGATAAAAGCGTAACGGTCATTATCGATACAGATAATTTTTTGATTATCAATAAAGGAGAGGCCCTAAAAGAACCTTTGGAAAACTATTTTGGACCTTTTCACGCTTCCCAAAAAGGTTTGGGGTTGGGTATTTATATCATAAAGAGTATTTTGGATATCCATCAAATGAAATTAACTTATCGCCATGAAGAGAAAGAAAATATCTTCATGGTGCGCTAAGAAAATATATTATTTTGATATATTTATCGTATCTGAGAGTGTAAAAGCAAGCTCCAGCGCCTGGCTTGCATTGAGTCTTGGATCGCACTGGGTGTGATAACGGCTTGCAAGCCCTTCGTCTGTGATTGCACAAGAAGTGCTTCCTGTGCACTCAGTTACATCATTGCCTGTCATTTCCAGATGAATGCCTGCTGCCACCGTACCCATTTCTTTGTGAATAGCAAAAAACTGCTTCACCTCACTTAAGATGTTATCAAAATCTCTGGTTTTAAACCCGGTGGAACTCTTTTCCACATTTCCATGCATTGGATCACACGACCATACCACGTTTTTACCTTCCTCTCTGACACGCTTAAGCAGTGCAGGAAAATATTGGGCTATTTTGTCTGCGCCCATACGCACTATAAGGTTCAGCCTTCCTTCTTCATTGTGAGGATTGAGTGCATCAATAAGCGCTATAAGTTCATCGCCTTGTATGCTAGGGCCCACCTTGACTCCAATAGGATTTTTTATACCTCTAAAATACTCAATATGCGCTTCTTTGAGATCTCTGGTTCTGTCACCGATCCACAACATATGCGCCGAGCAGTCATACCATTCTCCTGTTTCCGTATCAAGTCTCGTTAAAGCCTCTTCATAGTTAAGAAGCAATGCTTCATGCGAAGTATAAACTGTGGTTTGATGAAGTTGCGGCAAAGTATCACTATTGAGTCCGCAAGCAGCCATAAAGTTCATTGCATAGTCTATTTTTTCACTTAATTCATCATATTTTTTCCCAAGAGGATTATCTTTAATGAAATCCAAATTCCACTGATGCACTTTTTTCAAATCCGCCAAGCCTCCTCTTGAAAAAGCACGCAAAAGATTGAGCGTAGCCGCCGATTGATTATAGGCCCTAATCATGTTGTGGGGATTGGGTACTCTGGCTTCTTCGGTAAATTCAATACCATTGATGATGTCCCCGCGATAGCTAGGAAGTGTTTCGCCGTTTATCTCTTCAAAATCGCTGCTTCTTGGTTTTGCAAATTGTCCGGCAATGCGCCCCACTTTAACAACAGGCTTTCCCGTAGAATACATCAGCACCATGTTCATTTGCAGCATTAATTTAAAAAGATTCTTAATACTTTTAGCGCTAAAGTCACTAAAACTTTCTGCACAATCTCCGCCCTGAAGCAAAAAAGCCTCTCCGCGCCCTGCCTGAGCCAATTTTTCCTTAAGTCTTCTTGCTTCGCCGGCAAAAATAAGCGGAGGATAAGAACTAAGTTCTTTTTCTACTTTTTTGAGTTCTTCTTTGTTTTCATAGGTTGGTTGTTGCTTTATAGGAAAATCTCTCCAGCTACCGGGTGTCCAACTCATTATATGTCCTTCAAATAAATTGGGAGATTATAGCTTAAAACATTTGAAAAACAAAATTAAAAGGAATCACACTGTGAACAAGTAGTTTAAAAACAGCTTATTCACTTGGTGAAAAACGTGTGAATAACTTATATTAAATAATACAACTCGTATTTTAGGACAATACAAGTTTTACTGTTTTTTTGCAACAAACGTCACAAAATTTGCCCATTGAAAAATAGTCTCCACCTGGGCAAATCCGGCGTCCTTGCACATCTGTAGGTTTTCTTCGATCGTAAAAGGTATCAATACGTTTTCAAGGGCTTCCCGCTTTTGGGCTATCTCATATTCACTGTAGCCCTGCGCTTTTTTATAGTCGTAATAAATATCGATCATCTGCTTATCAAGTCTTTTATCAACAAATATCACCTTCTCGGAAAAAATAAACATTCCGTCTTCATTTAACCCTTCAAATATACTTTTAACAAGTTCTATGCGCTGCATAGGGCGAATAAACTGAAGCGTATAATTAGCAATGACAATATCTTCGTCTTTGTACTCATACGCCAGCATATCTGCAAGCTCAAGCTCTATATCCACGCCAAAAGCCCGGCATTTTTGTCTTGCTCTATCGAGCATCGCCTGTGAATTATCCAACCCCTTTAATTTCATCTTGGCATCCATCTTGGCGTACAGATCAAGCAGAAATTTCCCTGTAGAAGAGCCTAAATCAAGTACTTTTTTGCCTTCTTTTTGTTCAAATAAAATCAATGAGATAATGAGTTTTCTTACCTCATCATAAAATGGCACCGAACGGCTAAGCATATCATCAAATACAGAAGCAACTGCTTCATCAAATTCAAATTTCTTCTCTATAGGTTTTTCAAATACTTTATCTTTCATCCAATATTTCCTGCCTGCTTGATATCGTTATCTATCTGTATCTTGAGCGCATCTAAATTTTCAAATTTTTTATTTTCGCGCAAAAATGCTAAAAACTCCACCAAGAGAGTGCCTTCAATTGCACCAAAATCTTCATTTAGAATATGTGTTTCTACGGCGTATGAACCATCAACACTTATTCTATGGCCCAGAAAGCTGACACTTTGATACCATTTCTGTTTGATTTTCGTTCGTGTAGCATAGACACCCTCTTTGGGAAGCTGATAATGGTCAATATGAAGATTGAGCGTGGGCACAAGTGCTTTTCTCCCTAAGCCTTGCCCCCGGATGATCTTTCCTTCTATCTGATAAAGTCGTCCGAGCAAAAGGTTTGCCATTTCTACAGAGCCTTTTTTAAGGTAGCTTTTGATGTTGCGGGAGTGCACTGCAATACCTTGTATGCTTACTTCTTCTATGATACATACTTCTCCGTCAAATATTTCTTTGAGCCGTTGTGCGTTGCCGGCTTTGGATTTTCCAAAATGAAAATCATACCCTACGACTATTTTTTTCAATGAAGGAAAATCCGCCCTTAATCTCTGCACAAAAGCTTCAGGAGTCAAAGCGTTGATCTTTTCAAAATGATAAAAATGACATTCTCTGTCTGTATAGAGTGTGCGTTTGTAACCGGGGGTAAGGTATCCGCCGTTGCGCTCTATAATTACAATCGCTTCAACCTGCCCAATAAGCACTTGATGCGCGATATGCATACCGTCAAATGATCCAATCGCTACGGAGGTGATTTGATTGGTTAAATGCACGCTATTTCTCCTGCTTTATAAAATGATACAGATACTCTTGATTGCCCTCTTTGCCGGCAATTCCTGAAGGTGCCTGATGGATACATTTCCAGCCAAGTCCAAAAGTATATTGCTCAAACGCTTCTTTTTTCCTCTCTATGGCGTCTTGATCTACCACCACCCCTTTGCTGTCCCGTTTTGCCTCTTTTCCTACTTCAAACTGCGGCTTGTAGAGTATGATGATATCTGCGTAAGCAGTTGTGAGCCTATCGATATCTTTTATAATCTGCAAAATGGAAATAAAGGAAACGTCACAGGTGATCAAATCAAATTCAACGGCGCTTTCAAAATTCCGTATATCGGTCTGCTCGTATAAAGAGAGTCTGGTATCTTTTCGCAAGGAGATATGCAATTGATCTTTTCCCACATCTACACAGCTCAACATTTCTACGCCATTTTCAAGTAAAATCTGCGCAAAACCTCCTGTGCTTGAACCGATATCCAGAGCTCTTTTATTTTCCAGCGCCATAGGATATGAGGCCAAAAAATTTTCCAGTTTTCTTGCTGCCCTGCTGACATAAAACTTTTCATTATCAACCTCTATAAGTGAATGGCTATTTACCTTCACCGAAGGTTTTGCGGTCTTTCCGTCCACCTTTACTTTTCCTGCCTTGATCGCATCAAGTGCGCGATTGCGGCTTTCAAAATACTCTTCTTCAACGAGGTACTTATCTATTCTCATATCATCTCTTTCATCTGTTCTTCACTCAATGTAGCCACACCCAAACTTTGGGCTTTTTCAAGCTTGGTCCCCGCCTCTTCTCCGAAGATCACAAAATCAGTCTTTTTGCTCACTGATCCGCTTACTTTTGCGCCCAATGCTTCTAGCATCTTTTTGATCTCATCTCTGTTTTGACTCATTGTGCCGGTAAGAACTACCGTTTTATCCTTAAATGGATTGTCTGCAGCTTCTACTTTCTGCTCTATTGCGGGCCTGATCACATCAAAAAGCTGTAAGACAAAATCATGATTGACACGCATAAACTCCAAAAGCGAATTTGCCATCTCTTCTCCGATGCCGTCGATGGCTATAATCTGCTCAAAACGTGCATCCACGATCCTCAAACCAAACTCCAAAGCCAATGCCTTGCTTGCCACTTCACCGATATGCTCTATACCCATGGCATTAATAAGCCTGTAAAGCGGCGCGCCTTTGCTTGCCTGGATCGCTTGCAAAAGATTATTGATCTTCTTTTCTTTGAAGCCTTCAAGAGAGACCAAATTCTCGGGTTTAATAAAATAAAGATCAAGAATATCTTTGATGATTTTTTCTTTAACCAAAAGTTCTACAATTTTCGATCCCAGTCCATCAATATTCATGCATCCTTTTTTGGCAAAATGGATAATAGAATTGATTACACGGTCAGGACAATGCAAGTTTTGGCACTTAATCAATGCACCCTCATCAAGAAGTTCGCTATGGCATGTCGGGCATAAAGTCGGACGATTCACAGGCTTTTCGCTTCCGTCGCGCCTATCGGTTAAAACTTTAATAATCTTTGGAATCACATCACCGCTTCGTATAATAATAACGCTATCGCCGATACGAATATCTTTTCTTTCTATTTCATCAAAATTATGAAGTGTTGCACGGTTGACTTTTACGCCTTCTATGTCTACCTCTTCCACTTCTGCAACAGGCGTCACAACCCCCGTACGCCCTACCTGCAGAGTGATCCCTTTGATCTTGGTAACTTTTTCGATGGCCGGAAACTTATACGCACACATCCATTTGGGAAATTTCACTGTATAGCCAAGCTCTTCTTGTTTGTCCACCTCATCGACTTTAATCACCATGCCGTCCATCATCATCGGTATCACATCACGCAAAGCAATAAGCTCTTGATAGAAAGATTCTATCTCTTCGATATTTTTGCACTCTTGCATATAAGGGGGTTTTAAAAATCCAAGCGCATGGATAAAATCCATCTTTTGAGAAAGTTTGGGCTGCTCAAGCGTATTCTCACCTATCCCCCAGGGGTAAAAAACAAGTCTTCGCTTTGCAGTGATGCCGCTGTCAAGCTGCCTAAGGCTTCCTGCGGCGGCATTTCGGGGATTGGCAAAAAGCGGTTCCCCTGCTGCCAAGCGCTCTTGATTGATGGCCTCAAAATCATCTTTACGAATAACTACTTCGCCCCGTATCTCAATACGTCCAGGATAATCAATCCCTAGCGGCACCGAACGGATAGTGCGCACATTATCCGTAACATCCTCGCCCACAACTCCGTCCCCGCGCGTAATAGCCCGTATTAGTCTCCCTTTTTCATAAAGCAGGTTCATGCTTGCGCCGTCAAATTTTGGTTCGCAAAAATACTCGCATCTGCCCGCATTTTTCTCTACCCTTGCAAGCCACTGTGCAACCTCTTTGTTGCTGAAGACATCTTCCATGCTCCACATACGCCTGATATGCTTGGCCTTGGAAAACTCATCGCGTATGACACCCCCCACCCTTCTGGTTGGTGAATCTTCCGCCACTTCCTTTGGATGTGCCTTTTCGTATGCAAGTACCTCATGATAGAGTTTATCATACTCTTCATCACTGGCTACAGGATTATCCTCAACATAATAAGCATGCGCCCATTTTTTAAGGATTTCAATTTTTTTTAGGTAAGTTTCTTTGGTCATTTATTATCTTTATTAACAAAGGAAGTATGTTTTATTGACGTTATTTTATCATTGTTACGCCCGCCGGAGGCTTATGACTTTAAAACTATCTTTTCTTTTTTTGTATCCGGCATGGGCTTTATAGACAAAAGATAGATATCCAAAAATGCTTTGGTGCGTGCCAGATATTCTCTAAACTTCATTCTGTATGCCGCTTTGGTCCCTTGAATATCTTTGGCAGCAAAACCGATTGCTTTTTGCCCCTTCTTTTTGGCGATAAACAGTGCCCTTTCCAGATGAAACCGTTGAGAGACGATAACATAATCCTCTACTTCAAAAACCTCCTTGGTTCTTGCTATAGAATCAAATGTTCTAAACCCTGCATTGTCAAGCATGATATGCCTGGAAGGTACACCGGCATGAATGAGATCTTTTTGCATTGTTGTTGTTTCATCATAATATTTAGTACCGTTGTCTCCTGAAACTAGAATGTCTTTTACTTTGCCTGCTTTGAAAAGTGCGACAGCTGCGCGTATGCGATAGGTATAAAAATAGTTTTTCTGACCTTTGGCAATGTACTTTGCCGTGCCCAAAAGCAATGCAGTCTTTTTAAAAGGAAGTTTGCGGATATCAGTATAAATAGAAGCACTTGCCTGCTGTGCTACCATCGCATTTATACCCGCAACCGCAAATACACACACAACAAGCGCAACCCCTATCCATCGTATCACCTCATGGCCTCAAATACTTTTAATGCTTGCCGGTGCTCACCTACATCATGGCATCTTATAATGCTTGCGCCATTTTCTACTGCCTTAAGATGAATCGCAAGTGTTCCCGGCAATCGTTCAGGTATCGGTGCAGAAATAATTTTGTCTATCATGGATTTTCTGCTTGCGCCAATAAGAAGCTCGCAACCAAATTTTTTGAAATGAGTCAAATTTTTAAGAAGCACAAGGTTGTGTTCCAAGGTTTTGCCAAAGCCTATACCTACATCCAAAATAAGCTTATCCGGGCTTAACCCTAGCGCTTCACACTTTGCGATACGTGCTTCAAAAAAATCACTTACCTCTGTCATCACATCTTCATAGTGTGGATTTTCTTGCATCATTTGGGGAGTACCCTGCATATGCATAATACACAGTTTTGCATCATACTTCAAGGCAAGCTTGATTAGCTCATCATTGCTGGCTCCCGTGATATCATTGATTAAAGCAAAACCGCTTTGCAAAGCATACTCTACTACCAACGGGGTGTAGCTGTCAATGCTGAAAGTAGCTTTCTTGTAAAGCTTCTCTGCTTTGATGGCATCGCAAAGAGGCTTAACACGTTCAAGCTCTTCTTCTTCGCTTACCTCTTGAGACCCTGGACGGCTTGATACCGGACCGATATCAATGATAGAAGCACCTTCATCTATCATCTTTTGACATTTCAAAAGAGCATCCTGCGCTACAAATCTGCTGCCTTCAAAAAAACTATCATCATTGGTATTGATGATACCCATAATCTGAAGAGGATAGATTCTGGCAGAAAGAAATTTTTTAAGTTCTTTTGCCACATTTTTAAGCCCAAAGGGCTGAGCCAATTCTTTACGCGAAAGAATTTCTATATGTTTTTTTGTGCCAATAAGGATACAGTCATACAAAGGCTTCTCGCATGTAATGACTCCGCTTGGCGCTGCAAGCTCTGCACCGATACTCAGAGCATCTTGTTTGAGAATATTGACTGCGGGAGTTTTGAGATCCTTGAGATAGAAGCAAAACAACTCCATTTTTTTTGACATTATCTCTATGCCTTCATGCTCTACTCCTAATGCTTGAAGAGCCGCCTTGTTGTCTAGAATATTGCCAAGCTGATAAATATTCATTTTTACTCCTAATTATTTTAATGCTTTTTTCTTGCCAAAAGCTTCAAAAGCAATACATTAAGAACAAATACCGGGGGAGAACCCATGTCTAAAGCTATAAATGCATTAGAAAAAAGTGTCAATGTTTTTTCATCTATATCATAAGCTTCCGAATGCATAGCCGTTTTACCGATATACTCGACCACTCGCTTCATCTCTTTGGCGTTTGTACGCTGATGTGTCTGCACAAACTTATATACACTGCCCAAAGAGAGCTGTCTCACCTCCAAACCAAAATCCTCTTCTTTAGCGGTTGTCAAAAATGTGACCACAGGGAGTCTTGAACGAATAGTGCCAAGAATCGTTGCTTTGCTTGAAGTGAGCAAAATAAATTCTTTTTTGGCGGGAGGCTCTTCGATCACTTTGAGCAGTTTATTTTGCGCGATAGGAGAAAACAGCTTTGCGGCAAGAATGATCACAGTGGTTTCTTCGCTTGCCAAATAAGCTTTTTCAACAGCCAATTTGGCATCTTCTACCAAAAAAGTATCTTCTTTAATAATTTTTACAAAACGTTCTGTCGTTTTTGCCGCTTCAAGTTCTGCAATGGCTGCTTCGATATTTGAAGTGATAAGAACTTGGCTGGCCAGCTTCATCATTCTAGTTCTAAATCCCCAAAAATCATGGCCGAAACAGTTCTGTCAAAAAGTTTATAAAGTTGCAACAGCTTGATATCCAATAAAGTATCTGCACTTCTTAGAGCAAAACTGTTTGGCACCTCCTGATCCATAATCCATAAGAAACTGTCATCATTTCTGTAGGCCATTTTTGTGTAAGGATGGTCTCCTTTGCCGATATACCAGATAAAATATCCGTTAGGGTAGGAGATATCTAGCATATCTTCAAGCAATTGCATCTCTTGTGTGCTGTGAAGAGAGGAGAGATTGGGAAAAATCTCCGCAAGCTGGTAAAAAGGTAAAAGCGGTCGATTTTTCTGCAGATCATTTATGCTAGTGAGTATATATTTGGCAAACCACTTGCGCGATTCATCAGTCACAACCAGTACGGTTTTTCCTTCCAATATCTGAGAAGCAGCGCTCTTGATTAGAGGTGCCCACTCGTAGCGATATTCTTCCATCCATGAGAAACAAGATTCTTCTTCACGTATGGCGCCCAGTGTCCAATTTAAAAGCTGTTTCATAAAGTTATTTATCTAACTCATATGCTTCATGGAGCATGCGAATAGCCAGTTCTCCATATTTTTCATCGATGATCATAGAGACTTTGATTTCTGAAGTGGAAATCATCTGGATATTAATATTGCTTGCTGCAAGCACGCTAAACGCCTTTGCTGCAACACCTGCATGCGACTTCATCCCCACGCCCACAACGGATACTTTGCAAATGTGATCATCAAAATCCATGCCGGCAATATCATGGTCAAATTTTTCCATCACCCTTCTGGCATTTTGAAGTTCACTTTGGGGAACAGTGAATCCAAGATTTGTTGAACCGTCTGTACCTGTAGTTTGGATAATCATATCTACATTAATGTTTTCATTTGCCAATCTTGTAAAAATTTCTGCTGCGATTCCCGGTCTGTCTGAAACACCTCTGAGTGTAACCCTTGCTTGGTTTTTGTCAAGGACAACCCCGCTGACTAATACTGCTTCCATACTATTGTTCTCCTGTGTAATAAGTGTGCCTTCATTGTCGCTGAAGCTGCTTTTTGCGTATAGTTTAACATTAAGTTTTTTTGCCAATTCCACTGAACGGTTTTGCAGAACCTTCGCCCCCAAAGAAGAAAGCTCAAGCATTTCATCATAAGAGATGGTGTCCATTTTTTTTGCCTTGGGCTCAATACGCGGATCTGTTGTATAGATACCATCCACATCCGAATAAATCTCGCACTGGTCTGCATTGAGCGCACCTGCAATTGCCACCGCCGAAAGATCCGAACCTCCGCGTCCAAGCGTCGTCACCGACCCTTCTTTGCTCACCCCCTGAAATCCTGCCACCACAACAATTTTGCCCTCTTTGATTGCATTTTGCATGGCTGCAGGGTCTATGGATTCTATACGTGCATAAGTATGCGTGGTGTCAGTCACAATCCCTGCTTGACGTCCGCTCATCGCAACAGCATCATATCCTTTAGCCTGCAAAGCAATAGAAAGAAGTGCGGCCGTCACTCTCTCTCCTGCACTTAACAACAAGTCCATCTCTTTTTTTGCAGGACTGGACGTAAAATAATTCGCATACTCAATAAGCTTGTTTGTCTCTCCGCTCATTGCCGATACAACCACCACAATATCATCCCCTGCCTCTTTGGCTTTTGCCACACGATTGGCCACATTTTCTATACGGCTCAAATCTCCAACGCTTGTTCCCCCATACTTATGTACGACTAGCATATCACTCCATTCCTTCCTTTAAATTTAACCTTTTTCAAATCAAGCCCTTTTTCATTTATTTAGTTTGCTCCGATCAAATAAAACCTTCTTGCACAAAATAGTCAATCACCTTTCGATACACTTTTTTCTTAAAATAGGTTACTTTTTTAAAAAGCTCATCATACTCTACAAACTCATGTTCTACAAATTCAGGTATCTCGAATGCATTGAGATCAATGACGGCATCCTCCTTTAGGCGAACTAAAAAATATTTTTGCTTTTGTCCGTCAAAAGGATACTGCTTCCCTCTTGCTATACTGGGAAAATCATAAGATATCCACTCAGGAAATTCTCCTAGAATTTCCACCTTATTGCAACCGATCTCTTCATGCAGCTCTCTGTAGAGGGCCTCTTGAGGCGTTTCCCCTTCGTCGATACCCCCTTGAGGAAATTGCCATGCATTTTTGATGTCACTGCGATGCGCAACAAAGAATTCACACTTATGCGGATATCTGGAAGAGAGGATGACAGCTGCAACATTAGGACGATAACGTTTTTCATTTTGCATCTTACTGCTCACTTCTTTGATTATCAATATGTTTGACTCACTATTTTTCTGATATCATTTTATCCAAAATGCCATTAAAAAAGTGAGTAAATGTGCTAGTCTATCTTCATATCCCCTATTGCGATTCAAAGTGTTATTACTGCAGTTTTAATTCTTATGTCGACAAATTTGATACGCGCACCGCTTATATGGACGCGCTTTACAGGCAGCTCTTTTTTGAATTGAAGCGATTTGGCGCAACAAAAGAGAGTATTGAAACACTTTTCATTGGAGGAGGAACCCCCTCAACGGTTGCGCCGGAACTTTATGCACCTCTTTTTGATTTGCTTAAACCCTATCTTCAAAAAAATGCAGAAATTACTACCGAAGCCAACCCGAACTCGGCAACAAAGTCTTGGCTGAGCGGAATGAAAGCACTCGGCGTCAATCGTGTCAGTTTTGGCGTACAAAGCTTTGATGCAGCAAAACTTAAAGCCCTCAACCGTGCCCATTCGCCCGCACAAGCCAAAGAGGCTATTTTATGGGCAAAAACAATTGGATTTGAACACCTCTCTCTTGATTTAATCTACAATTACCAAGGAGATACGAAAGCTCTGCTTGGCCGAGACATCAAAGAGGCCTTTGCTCTGCCGATTGATCACATATCAGCCTATGAACTCACCATTGAAGAGGGTACGGCATTTTCAATGAAACCCCAAGCAAAACAAGAAAATGACGATTTGGCCTTTTTTGTTTCCGACGAAATCCAAAAAAAAGGATTTTCGCACTATGAAATTTCCAATTACGGCATTTATCAAAGCAAACACAATAAGGGATACTGGAGACTTGAAAATTATATAGGTGCCGGTGCCGGTGCGGTAGGTTTTTTGAAGGATCGTCGTTTTTATCCTCAAAACAGCATTGATGCCTATATTCAAAATCCCCTAAAAATAAAAAAGGAAATTTTAAGCGAAGAAGAAATGCTTACGGAAAAAATATTTTTGGGATTACGCTCAACTATCGGTATCAAAAGCTCTGTTCTTACTGAAACCATGCACGGCAAAGCGATGTTTCTGGTCAAAGAAAAAAAGCTTATCTATAAAAATGAAATTTTTTATAATCCGAACTATTTTCTGAGTGATTCGCTTGCACTCTATCTCTTAGATTAAGGCCGTATCTAATTATTTTTTGGATAAAATAGTCCCATTTAAAATTTGAAGGGGACATATGTTTGGAATCGGCTTTACTGAGTTGCTTCTTATTGCTATCGTTGCGATACTGTTTTTAGGGCCCGATAAACTTCCTGAGGCCATGGTGCAAATCGCAAAGTTCATCAAAAGTGTTCAAAGAACCATACGAGATGCAAAAATTTCTTTAGAAGAAGAGATAAAAATTGCAGACCTTAAAGAGGAGGCACTCAGCTACAAAAGACAACTCGATGAGGCTAGCAGTGAACTTAAAGGCTTTAAAAATATAGATGCCAATCCCATCAAAGAGATCAATGAAGCCATAAGCGATGCAAAAAAAACTTTTTCCGGCACCAGTCTTCTTGAAGAACAAAGCGAACCGGCAGCTGCATCGGTGGAACCAAAGCGTGATACCGTTACTTTTGAAAAAAACAAAAAAGAGAATGATGACAAAGGCAATACATAATGTTTAGTGAATTAAAACCGCATCTTGTAGAGTTAAGAAAAAGACTTGGACTTTCCGTGCTCTCTGTTTTTATCATGTTTGCAGTCGCCTTTACTTTTCATGAGCCTATCTTGGAATGGGTCACCCATCCGCTGAATGACGCGCTTACTCAAGTGTCGGAAATCTCAAAAAAAGCAGCCGAAGGAATGGTGACCACGCATCAGGTGGGAGGAGCCTTTTTTGTGGCGCTGAAAGTCTCTTTTTTTGCAGCATTGATCGGAGCGCTTCCTTTTGTCCTTTATCAGCTCTGGCTCTTTATAGCGCCGGGGCTCTACGCCAATGAAAAGAAAATGATTCTCCCTTTTGTGTTAGGGGGAACGGTAATGTTTGTGATCGGTGTGCTTTTTTCTTACTATATCGTCACGCCGTTTGGTTTTCAATTTCTTATCACTTTTGGTTCATTTCTCTATACCCCTTTGATCAACATCGAAGATTATGTAGGATTTTTTACGAAGATTATGGTGGGTTTTGGTATTTCGTTTGAATTGCCTGTATTTGCTTATTTTTTAGCATTATTGGGGTTGGTGACTGATCGCACGCTTGTTGACTTTTTCAAATATGCGATTGTCATTATTTTTGTGGTTGCAGCGCTTTTAACTCCTCCCGATGTCCTGACTCAGTTTCTTATGGCTGTACCTCTCGTGCTCCTGTATGGTCTATCTATCCTTATTGTTCGCATGGTCAATCCTGCCCCAAAAGAAGAGAATGACGAATAAAAAATTAAAATTGGGTCATAAAGATTTTATGCCCTTTTTAAAGTCATTGTGCGCACTAAAGACCGGGGGTCAGCCGCCGAGATTATCCGCCAATATGCTTTGCAGTCCGACACAGTACCCCGATGGTCTTTCAATTTTTTCCAAAAAGAGTGCAAACTCAAAGACCCGCAGAGTGTTTTATTGATGCTTTCTCCCGAACTTCTTACTCAAAACTATGACTATAAGCTCCCCGAAGGATTCATAGCCACAGCGCCTGTGCATCCAAGGGATCATGCCAGGCTGCTGGTGTATGATAGAAAATCAGATACGATCACCCATACCACCTTTAAACATCTGTTGGATTTTGTTCCCAAAGAGTGTGACATTTTTCTCAATGATACGCGAGTCATCAAGGCGCGTATTTTCGGCACCAAAAAAAGCGGCGGAAAAGTAGAGTTGCTTTTCAATAAACCTGTCGATGCGTATCACTATGCTGTGCTTATACGCGGAAAAGTAAAAACAGGGACGGAGCTTTTGTTTGAAGACGGCTTGGCAGCTACCGTAACCGCGCTATGCGATGACGGCTCGCGTTTGGTCTCCTTTACACATGGGGGCAAAGAGATACGATTTGAAACGCTGGTCCCTATTTTAGACAAAATAGGCCACATTCCTCTTCCTCCCTATATGCAAAGAGAGGATAACAAAGAAGACGAAATCGATTATCAAACGCTTTTTGCCAAACATGCAGGTGCAGTAGCAGCCCCTACGGCCTCTTTGCATTTTACCCCCGAACTTTTTGCTGCTTTAGAAGTCAGACATAAAACACATAGAGTCACGCTGCATGTAGGAGCAGGGACTTTTAAGCCCGTAGAAACTGAACAGATACTTGACCATCCTATGCATTCTGAATATTTTCACATCAGCAACGAAGCAGCAAAAGTCATTCAAAGCAAAACCCCTATTTTAGCCATTGGTACAACCGTAACAAGAACAGTGGAATACTTCACCAGGACAGAACGGCAGGAAGGAGAATGCAACCTTTTTCTAAATCCGCACAATCCGCCCCAAAGAGTTTCTCATCTGCTTACCAATTTTCATTTGCCAAAAAGCACACTAATCATGCTTGTAAGTGCTTTTATCGGGAGAGAGAAAACATTGCACATATACAATGAAGCTATTCAAGAAAAGTATCGTTTTTTTTCATATGGCGATGCCATGCTTATACTTTGAAAAAAATGAAAAAACACTTTGCGCCCCATAGAGACACGCAAATCAAAAGATAAAATCTTCGATACTTTCATCGTGCATTCTGACAGTCTGACATAAAAATCCCTTTAAAACAGTATCATATTTTAGTGAATTTTTCAGGCAATATTTTATAATTATTGTATAATTATAGGATGGAAAAATTAACCTATTTAACTCTTTTTAGTATTGTCATGCTGATGACAGGATGCAGTCAGAAAGATCCAAAACCTTATCACCATCCAAAAAATCCTGACTATAGTATAAAGAAACCAAAAGTAGTCTATGAACCCAGTAGAAATAATTTAAGCAAAATGGTCGAGGAGTTGCAAGGCAGGCCTTATGTGTGGGCCGAAGAGGGACCTGAATGTTTTGATTGTTCGGGGTTTACCTACTATGTATATGGCAGCATGGGTATAGATATTCCCAGGGTAGCAAGAGAACAGGCCAAAGTCGGCAAAACAATCAATGTCGAAGAGTTACAATATGGCGATTTGATCTTTTTCAACACTACCGACCAGCCGGGTCAAAGCATCACTCATGTAGGGCTTTATCTTGGAAACGGGTGGTTTACCCATGCGAGCACAGGCAAATATGAAGTGCTCTATACCAATCTTTATACGTCCGTTTATTTTAAAGAAAGATTACGGGTTTGCCGCAGATATCTGCCTGATGCACAGATTGAGGTCAATAAAAGAAAACCATGGAAAATTGTAAGAGAAAAGCCGATTAAATTGCAAACAGAAGCCTTAATAAGATTGGCAGCCATCCCTCCTGCGGCCAAGGAAGTTCCGATTGTGGAAGAATCGCTTGCTCCTGCCCTAAAAAAAGAATCCGGACACGATATTGTTTGCGCTGTACCTGTCAGCAGGGAAAATACGGCCAATGGTATCTTTTATGTTCAGGTGGGATCTTTTGAAGGAAAACCAAACAATGATCTGCTTCTTACTATTACCCATCAAGGCTTTGCCTATAAAATGATACAATTTCCAAAAGGAAATGTTCAAATTAACAAATTGCTTATAGGACCGTACAAAAGCAAAAAAGAGGTTTTAGCTGCCCTGTCCAATGTTAAACAAAAAATTCAAAAAGATGCTTTTATTGCAGAAATACGATAAAATCGATGCCTAAAATTTCTATCAATGCATCATGTCCCTGCGGGAGCGGAGATAAATATAAAAAATGCTGCCGTATTTACCACCAAGGAGCGAAAGCTCCGGATGCATTAACCTTAATGAAAACTCGTTATAGCGCATACGCTGCAAATGAATATGCTTATATTATCAAAACAACGCACCCTAAGAATCCGGATTACTCTATAGAAATGCAAACATGGAAAACCTCTATTCTTGCATTTAGTAACCATACAGAATTTCTGGGTTTGGAGATCATTGAATTCATAGATACCCCCCATGAAGCATTTGTTACTTTCACAGCACATCTTTCAAGCGGTATCTTAAACGAAAAAAGCCGTTTTTTAAAAACGGATGGCAAATGGCTCTACGTAGACGGAGTATTGTTTTAAATCTTCTTCAAATAACAAGAATGAAAAATAAGATATAATTCCTAAAAAATCTATGCCGTCAAAGCAGAATCAAACATTAGATTTGACCCCAAAAAGAGAAAGAAAATGAAAAAAATTAAACCCATTTATATAATATTGTTAAGTACTCTGTGGTTTATCATTGGATGCGGTTCTGATGACACTCCAAAACCAAATACACCAAAAAATAAAGCAGGATTTCATACCGACCGATCAAAATTTATTGCAACTATAGATGCGGCCGCTTCAGACAAACAAGAAAGAAACAACTATATTGATGAATTTATTGCCAAATCAGACGTTCAGTGCCAACGCTATTTGGACAGACCTCTCAGAAAATCCGAAAGCAAATCAAAAAGTGCACTCTACATGAATCTGTTTGATGCTGTAAGTGCAGTATTTGGCACAAAAGATGTTACAGACAGCGCCAAAAAACTGTATATGAAAAATCCAAACGGTGAAAATGAAGCGAAAATGGCCTATGAAAAAGCCCTATCTTTTGAGATCAAACGTGGCGTAGAGATTGCCCGAGAACGCTATGCTCAAACTATGTTGATTAAGAAAAACAGGCTCATAGAAAGCTATACGATTGCTATGCTTGAGCAGGATATACAAAACTACGATAAATTATGCGATTATGAATATGGCCTCGTAGAGATCAACAATATTCTCAAAAAAGCACAAACACCAACCACCGTACAACCTTTTTCTTCAAGACTAACCATAGACCCTGCTTCTATCAAAAATAAAGTAGAGGCCGTCACTATCGAAGCCAAAAGCAAAGAAGAGAAAAAGAAAAAGAAAAAGAAAAAGAAAAAGAAAAAGAAAAAGAAAAAGAAAATTATACAAAGCGAAGAAGAAATGCAAATCATAGAAACATCTCTTGATGGCAATACCTCTTTGGCCGCCAATCTTCAAAACTAACTATAATTGCTGCAAACGTGATTCATTTTTACAGCAAAAAAGGATACAATCTCTTTATGAAATTAGCCGGTATAGACATTGGACTTAAGCGTATTGGCGTGGCAATTTGCCTGGATGACAAGATTGTTATGCCTCAAAATGCCATTCTCAGAAAAAACCGCAACCAAGCTGCACGGGATGTAAAAACTTTTTTACACGAATGGGAGATAGAAAAACTAATCGTGGGAATCCCGAAAGACGGCAGCAGCAGCAGCGAAATGGAGCGCCGAATCAAACACTTTGTCTCTCTTTTGGCTCTTGATATCGAAATCGTCTATCAAGACGAACAGGGTTCCAGTTTTGAAGCCAAAGAGCTTACGATGGGAGAGTTTAAACATAAACGAGACGGCAGACTTGATTCTGTGGCAGCAAAGATCATCTTGGAGAGATTTCTGCATTTGTAGAGTCTTTTTGTCCATCCAAAAAGATAGCGCTGGGCATCCTGCTATTCATACCTTAAAGCATCAATCGGATTCATATTGGCTGCTTTACGCGCAGGAATGATCCCAAACACAATGCCGATCAGCATGGAAAAAAACAAAGCAACCATTGTAATTGTCGGATTGATTACCAGCGCAATATCAAGCCAAAGCGTTACGCCAAAGGTGATTGCAACACCCAATACAATTCCCACAACTCCCCCCAATCCTGAAAGCACAATAGATTCGATCAGAAACTGTATCAAAATATCTTTTGCCATTGCTCCTACTGCCATACGAATACCTATCTCTCTTGTGCGCTCCGTAACCGAAACAAGCATGATATTCATGATACCGATTCCTCCGACTATCAAAGAAATTGCGGCTACTGCGCCCAGCATGATTGTCAATATCGTAGTAACTTCTGAAATCGTATCAATAAGTGCTGTCATGCTCCTTACTGAAAAATTATCTTCATCTGCTGAATCTATGCGTCTTCTTTCTCTGAGCAGCTGCTCTATTTGAACTTTAGCCTCAACAAGCGGGATATTCTCTTTTACTGCAGCTATCATAAGGTGAATATTGTCACTGCCGCTAATGCGTCGCTGAAACAAAGAAAAAGGAACCAGCAGCATATCGTCTTGATCTGAACCAAACGTGTTGGCACCCTTAGTCTCAAGAACCCCTATGACTTCGCAAGAAAAGTTTTTAAGACGTATTCTCTTGCCGACAATCGATTCAGAAGGCGCAAAAAGTGTTTTAACGACAGTCTGGCCTACGATGCACACATTTTGTCCTGTTCTTAGTTCGCTTTTATCAAATACTCTTCCCTCTTGCAGATTCCAGTTTTGTGCAATCAGATAATCATTTTCAACTCCTCTGATGTTCGTACGATAATTTTGATCTTTATAAATTATGGTCATCAAAGCATTTTCTACCGGCGAAATAGCCCTGAGTGTATACAAAGAGGATCGCAATGTTTCGAGGTCTTTTTTTTTGAAAGGTATCTCTATAGCACCCCGATTGCCGGGTCCGCGTTGTTGTCCTGGCATAATATAAAGCGTATTGCTCCCCAGTTTTTCAACACTTTGAGTAATTGATTTACTTGCTCCTTTGCCTATATTTACCATTGCGATCACAGAAGCAATACCAATCACTATCCCGATTGCAGTCAGTAAAGAACGCATCAGATTTCGCCTGATCTCGCGCAATGCCTGAAAAAATGCATTACGAAGCATGATTGACCTCTTTTTCAATCATTCCATCGCGCAGATATATCGTTCTTGAAGCATACGCAGCAATATCCTCTTCATGCGTAACCATAATCACCGTAATGCCCTGCTTGTTAAATGTCGTAATCAATTCCATGATCTCATGGCCGCGCTTGGTATCAAGATTTCCCGTAGGTTCATCGGCGATCAGAACTTTTGGGCGGGTCACCATTGCTCTGGCGATAGCTACACGCTGCTGTTGTCCGCCCGAAAGCTGTCCGGGTTCATAAAAGATTCTATCTTCCAATCCTACTTTTTCAAGGGCTTCATAGGCCATTTTTTTGCATGTCGCGGCATCTAGTCCCTGATATATCAACGGTATTTCAACATTTTCAAGAGAGGTGGTTTTTTTCAAAAGATTGTATCCCTGAAAAATAAATCCCAAAACATGGCGTCTAAACAAAGCGCGCTGGTCTTGATTGAGATTGCCGATCTCTGTATCAAAAAACAAATAGTTGCCGTTGCTGGGCACATCTAGGGTACCTAAAATATTGAGCAGTGTTGATTTGCCGCTTCCGCTTGGCCCCATGATGGCGACAAATTCTCCCTCTTCAATGTTTAAATTAATCCCTTGAAGTACCGTTGTTGCCGTCTCTCCTTCTCCATAGGTTTTCTCAATATTTTTCAGCACGATCATAATCGTTTTTCCTGGTTGATAATCACACCGTCATCCTCATCAAGCTCTTCTGCATTAATCGCACTGATGGGGCCGTTATGCCCCAGTACTTCAACATAGATCTTTTTAGGTACGCCGTTTTTAAGAACCCAAACATGAGGATTTGGATCTATGTCTATCTTTTCTTCTTCTGCGCTGCTGAAAAGATTTTTTGTTTTTGGCTGAACCGGAATATAAAGCAGTGCAGCTCTTTTAATAATAAAAGCATCTTTAACCTCCCTGATAACAATATCTGCATCCACACTCATTCCGGGTCTCAATAAAAGTTCTTTATTGTTTACCTCCATAATCGCTTTATAGGTCACGACACTCTCTAAAATTTCAGAATTGATGCGCACCTGCTTGATTGCTGCATTAAATAGTCTCTCAGGATAGGCGTCAACGCTAAAAGTAGCCCGCTGTCCTACTTGTATTTTTGCAATGTCTGCCTCATCAATGCTGATTTGAAGCTCCATGTTGGTCAGATCTTTAGCGATACTAAACAATACCGGAGTTTGAAAAGAAGCCGCAACCGTTTGCCCAGGATCAATATTGCGCACCAAAATCGTTCCGTCTACAGGAGAGTAGACTTTTGTTTTTTTTAGATCATACTCTGCCGATGTGAGCGCATGTTTGGCTTGTTCTATCTGGGCATTGGCATTGGCGATTTGCGCTTGGGCCAAAAGATAGTTTCCCCAGTCGCGGTCCCAGTCGCTTTGTGTAGGCAACGCGCCTTTGGAAGTGCTTCTAAGTTTTTTATTTCGCTCCATCGTTGTTTGCGCCTGATAGTACTGCGCCTGGGCGCTTTGCAGTGAGGCATTGGCTATCTCCAGTGACGCCTTTGCTCTATCAAAAACACTTTGGTATTTTGTAATATCCAGCACAGCCAACAGTTGTCCTTTTTTGACCTCATCGTTATAATCAACATACACCTCCTCTATCGTTCCGGAAACTTCGGTTCCTACATCCACACTTTCTACCGGCTGAATATACCCGCTCGCAGAAACCGTCAGTTCAAGGTTTCCTCTTTTTAGAGGATCTGTTATATACCGATATCCTGTGCCCCCTGATCCTTTAATAAAAAAACTATAGAATCCTATGCCTACGGCTAAAAATAATATACTAAAAAAGATGATCCATCTTGTTTTATGATTTTTATACTGAATAATTTTTTGCATCTCTTCCATCTTTTTCCTTTCTTCATATACCAATCAACACCGCATATTTTTTGTTGATTGTGTTAAGACGGTGCCGCTTTACCATTCTAACGGAGATTGGCTGCAATGTCAATTTGAGGTTTGTGCGGCATCCGCTTTTCTGCTTTTACGAAACTTTTCCTACTTCGTACCATTTTCTCAACCATTTATCAAAAGGCGTAATGAATCTATAAATCACCGGCACAATGAGCAGGGTTAGCACCATGGAACTTAAAAGTCCTCCTATGACAGCAATGGCCATCGGCGCTTTCGTCTCACTTCCCAGCCCTGTTGCTATGGCCAGCGGCAGCATTGCAAACACCATTGCAAGGGTTGTCATCAAAATCGGTCTGAGTCTTTTTTCGCCCGCTTCAAGGAGCGCTTCGTCTGTATTTTTTCCTTTTCGCATCGCTTCATTGGCAAAATCCACCAGCAAAACGGCATTTTTTCCTACCATTCCCATCAGCAGCATAAAGCCGATCATCACAAAAAGACTAAATTGCAATCCGCTCAAATAGAGCGCAAGCATCACTCCAATGATACTAAGCGGCAGCGAAACCATGATAATCACAGGCTGGATCAAAGATTCATACAAAATAGCCAGAATGATAAACATCAAAATGACAGAAAGTCCCAATGCAACACCAAATGCCTCCCCTGTCTTAACCATTTCTTCTGCAAATCCGGTAAACTTATAGGTTACTCCCTTAGGCAACAGCTCATCAATTTTTTCTTCCGTATATTTGACTGCTCCTCCAAGATCAAGCCCAAACAGATCGGCATATATACTGACCTGTCTTTGTCTGTCAAAATGATAAATGCTTGCCAAAGAAGTGCTTGGAACAAAATTGACCAAACCGTCAAGATAGACAAGTGCTCCGTTTTGCGCACGAAGCTGAATCTTTTTCAAATCTTCAATCGTTTTTCGATGAGCATCATCAAATCTAAGCGTGATATTATACTGCTTTCCCTTTTCCTCAAAATGAGATATTTCCAGATCGCTTGAAAATGCAATCGCGACAGCCTCGGCAATCTGGGAAGCAGTGATCCCCATTTTGCTGGCATTTTCACGCAATATCTGAATATCTATTTGAGGTTTTCCTTCATCTAAATTGGTATCAATATCGACAAATCCTTTTTTTTGGGCAAGATAGCCTGTCAGATTGTGTGCGGCTGTCTTCAGTGCCTCAAATGAATCTGACTTTAAAATGATCTGGTAGGGAACGCTTGCTCCTGCTCCTTTAATGTTGGGGATCGCTGCAGCCGTAATATATAAATTTTTTTGGTAAGGCTTGAGTTTTTCTCTCAGACTCTGGATAATCTCTTCTTGATTAAGTTTTCTTTGCATCTTCGATGTCAGCTGAACATAAATAAGTGCCTTGTGAATTTCTTGGGAACTGTTGTACCCTACACTTAATGTGGTATAGAGTACATTTTTATCCTTTTTAACCAATGCTTCAATCTTTTTTGATTGCCTGATCATCTCCTCCAGAGAAATTCCCGCCTGTGCCCGGATCTGGACTTCAAATTCAGCTTTGTCTTCCTTGGGAATAAAATCCATACCGATCTTAGGAAAAAGGCTCAAACTGCCCACAAACGCAGCCAATACAAAAACAATTGTTAAAATCTTAAACTTCAAAACAAAACGCAATGAGCTTGCATAGATAGTTTCCAAGCCTTTAAAAAAAGGCTCGGTTACGGTATAAAATCGGCTCTCTTTTTTATGAAGTGTTCTTGCGCTCAAACTGGGAATAAAACTTAACGCTATCGTATAAGAGATAACCACAGCAAAACCAACCGTCATGGCAAAAGATTCAAAAAACTTTCCGACAATACCGCTCATATTTGCAACAGGGATAAAAACCGCCAAAAGCATCGCCGAGATCGCCAAAATAGCAAACGAAATCTCTTTAACGCCTTCATAGGCCGCCTCAAATCTTCCTTTTCCCTCTTCAAGTTTTTTGTAAATATTCTCTATAACAACCACCGCATCGTCAATGATAATACCTATTGCAAGCGTAAGTCCAATAAGCGTCATTCTATTAAGATCATATCCCATAAAATGCATCAACGCAATTGTGCCAAATATTGAGGCAGGAATAGAAAGTGCTGAAACAAAAGTAATAGTCATATTTCTCAAAAATACGAAAATAATGATAACAGCCAAAAAAGCACCGTAGACCAAATCAAATTCAACATCTTTAAGCGAGTGAATAATGAAAGGCGAAGTATCATTAAGTATTTTAACCTCAAATTTTTCTTGGGCAAGTTCTTGCAGCAAAGGCACCTCTGCTTTTACTTTGGCAACAATATCAAGCGTATTGGTGCCAGAAATCTTTTGCACTTCAAGCATTACTCCCTCCACGCCGTTGTAGGAAGCATAACTTTTGGCATCACTCAATCCGTCATCTACTTTAGCAATATCTTTAAGCCTTATGCCTTCTTTGATATTGATATTTTCAAGTTCTTTTATACTTAATGCATCCGCTTTGGTCTTTAGGATAAACTCTTTATCTTTGGCAATAAGCTTGCCTCCGCCGATTTTGATATTTTCTTGGGCAACAATACTGTTGAATTCCGCTACCGTAATTCCATATCGGGTAAGTTTGGTGATATCAGGGTAGATTTTGATTTCTCTATCCTTATAACCGATAATGTTGATTGCTCCTACGCCGTTGATCTTCTGGATGATTGGTTTGACTTTTTCATCAGCAAAAACCATTAAATTTTGCACCGTATCATTTTTTGCCGTAACAAAAAGATTGATTATCGATGCGCTGCCGATATCAAGTTTGCTTACCAAAGGCGTTTTGGCATCTTTCGGAAGAGAAACTGCAGAAACTTTATCCCTTACATCATTGGTTGCCTCATCAATGTCACGCTCTAAAAAGAATTTAACCGTCACAATACTTACGCTGTCACTGCTTGTAGAAATTATAGAATCCACCCCTCCTATTCTTGAGATTGCCTCTTCTATCTTTTCGGTCACCTCCGATTCGATTGTAGTTGGTTCAGCTCCCGGATAAACAGTTTTGATCGTTACGAGGGGAAAATCCACATTAGGAAAAAGGGCTGCTGGCATAACTTTGAAACTCATCCACCCGAAGATAACCAAAGTCAATGCATACATTAATGTAGCAATCGGTCTATTTATGGCAAACCTATACATAGTGTTCCTGCTTATTTGTCATCTGCGATAATTGTTCCCTGACCAGAAAGACCCACCATCAAGTCTTTAGCCTCAACCTCTGCAATCACTTTTCTATTTTCCATATTCACCACAGGATGAATTTTAGAGATCTTCCCCTCATGCATTTTTTCATCTCCGTCTATTTTATATTTAAAGTGATCTCCTACCTTTACTTTGGCATGATACTTTTGGTCAAACTCCAGAATCAATTTTCTCTCGTGTGCGCTTTGTATCTTCAAGAGCGTTCGGATCATGGCCCCGCTTACCACATCCCCTTCCTCTAAACTCTTTTCATAAATAACCCCATCAAAAGGAGCCCTTAAAACGGTTTTGTCCAATAGTGACTTTTGGTATGCTGCTTGCACCTTGGCATTCTCATGCTTGAACGCATATTGGTCAAATTGTGATTGGTCAATGATCTTTTTGACTTTCACCTGTCTATCATAGTCTAATTTCGCATACTTCAGTGCCACCTGCGCACCTTCTAGCATCACTTTAAGATCATCGTTTTGCAGTGTTGAAAGAACATCCTCTTTTTTGACTTCGCTTCCAACATCTACAGTCACTTTTTGCACAATACCGCTGCTGCTGAAAGCAAGATTGGCACTTTTTTGGGCTTCTACTTGAAATGTGGCGTAAACTTCTTCCGCAGACATCGCCGTTATCATCCACAGCATGCTCCATATAATTTTTTTCATCTTATAAACTCCCTGGGGTCTTTTCCTGCATAGTAATAATAAATTGATTTGGCTATCTCATAGTCATACAGTGTTCCTTCATAGCGCGCTTGAGCAAGCGTCTGCTCGTTTAGCGCATCAAGATAGGCAATGTTGTCCACCAATCCGACTTCAAATTTCTTAACAATACTTTTATAGGTGCTTTTTGCCGCCCTGAGTGCACTGCTTGCACTCTCAAGTTTGACGCGGATCGTTTTGAGATTGCTGCTGGATAGATTAAAATTCATCTTCTGTTCTCGTACCCTATAAGAATGCTCCGCCTCCAATGCCATTTTTTGATAGATCACCGCTTCGCGTTCTTTTTTCATCTTTCCATGATCAAAAAGGCGCATATTCACAGAAAGTGTGACTTTGTTCTGATGATCGAGCAATAAGCCTTCCGTACTGAATCCTCCTGAGTTTACCAGATCATCATAGTGTGATTTGCTATAGGTATCTTCGAGTATCACTTGAGGCTTGTATCCTGCATCGATAGCCTTGGCATTCTCCTGAAGCGCATTCGCATTAGCTTGCAAGATCTTGCTGTTTTCATAAGCTTCAAATTCTACATGCTTAGGTTCCGCAAACTGATTGTTCTTTATATTTTTAACCGGCAGTCCGCTCATAAGCTGAAGATTTTCTTTCTGTGTTTCAAGCAAAAGCTTTGTATTTTCTATCGTGTAACGATTGTCTTCATACACGGCTTGAAGTTTGTCTATCTCTTCTTGTGTCGCCAGTCCCGCCTCAGTGAATTTTTTCACACGAAGCATCTGGGCTTGCAGTTCTTTGGATTGTCCGTCCAGTGCGTAAAGTATTGCTTTGAGTTTTTGTATCGAATAGTAGCGATTGATGATATCTAGTGAAACACTTTTTGAAAAAGCGTTTTTTTCAAATAAAGAGGCTTGGTGCTCAAAAGATTTTGATCTCTTTTGGGCACTTTTTCTTCCTCCGTCGTACAGTTCCATTCCTACAGAAGCATATCCCGTGCTCACTTCTCCGGGACTGATGAGAGAGTTTGGATTGACTCGGCTGTAGCTTGCACCTATGTCCAGTGTCGGCCAATAAGCACTCTGCTTCGCTTCTACTTCTTTAGCCTTCGCTTTGCTTCTGAGTTCACTTGACTCCATAAGCGGATTATGCGTATGGGCATGATCTATGAAATCTCTCAAACCGTACGTTTGAGAAAAAACCCAAACAGGTAAAATTATCATCCATAAAATTCTCATTATTTCTCCTTGCTTGCAATTAGTGTACGTACAAACTCTCTGTCGTTATTTTAAAGATTGTTTTACAGCTTCTCTTTGAGCGCCTGGATGCGACGATAGGCATTATCAATAGTTTCTTTTTTAATCTCACCGCTTTTAACCATCTGCGCAATTAGTCCGACCAAAGTTTTGGTGCTTACGGTTTTTCTCGGATCAAGCTGGTTTCCAAAAAGCAGCAGATCATTTCCCGCATTGATTGCCAGCTTAAGCGTATTTCTTAGACCATATTTTTGTGAGATGGCTCCCATTTGCAAATCGTCCGTGATTACTATACCACGATAATCTAAATCCCGGCGTAATTTTTGAGTGACAGTTTTAAATGAAAGGCTTGCGGGATAATCCGCATCAAGCTTTTGATTGAATACATGGGCAACCATAACCGTATCCGCTTTAGCTTTAAGAAGGCGGTAAGGTTCAAGCTCTATCTCTTTCCACACCTGAGTGACATCAACAAAGCCTTTATGCGTATCCCCCAAAGAAGATCCGTGTCCAGGAAAATGCTTGATAGAAGTAAGTACGCCATGCTGATGCATCGCATCAATAAATGCAGAAGCATGGGCTGCAACACTTTGCGGATCTTTTCCAAAGGAACGTCCAAGTCCATAAATCACCCGGTTTTTAGGATTGATTGCCAGATCGACTACCGGCGCAAGGTCAAAATTGATTCCGACACTTTGCAGCTCCCGGCTCATTTTTTGATAAACAGTTTTTATTTGAGATGAATTCATTTTGCTGACTTGGGCAGCTTTGGGAAACCTGCCGTAAAAACCGTAAGCACTTTTAAGTCTTTGAACCTTTCCGCCTTCCTGGTCTACCGCAATAAGCAACTTTCCGTCTTGACTGCATGCTTGCAGTTCCTTTGTCAATTGGGCAAGTTGTTTTTTTGAAATAATATTTTTAGGCTTATTTTTATCCACCGGGTTATAATCAAATAAAATAACGGATCCCAGATTGTATCGCTTGATATCCTGGCATATCTGCGTATTTGCTTTTGCCGTAGTGCCATGAAATCCCACCATTAACATCTGACCTATGCGCCTCTCTAACGATAAGTCATCCTTTGCTATCAAACCAGAAGCAATACACATCATGTTCACAGCAAAAAATAGTTTTTTTAACATCCTTTGACTCCTTCATTTTTTAGAAAATGAAGTATAGCGATATTTTGATTATTAGTGTACGGTTAACCTTTGAAATGTATCATAACATTACAAGAGCATCCGGGGTACATATCCCACCCTATCTTGAAATATAATATTTTACTCCTCCTTATTAAAATATTTCCCTCCCTTTTATTCCGGATGCTCTTTGTAGATTAATTTAGACAGCATTTTCTATCATATCCTTTTCACATTTTTATTTAAACGATTTTTGATTATTAGTGTACGGTTAACCTTTGAAATGTATCATAACATTACAAGAGCATTCAGGATGTCCATCCTGTACTGAAATATGATATTTTACTCCTCCTTATTAAAATATTTTCCCCCTTCCTTTTATTCTGGATGCTCTTTGTAAATTATTTTAGACAAATACATTTAATTGCACATTTTTTACATCTTCAATAGTGTATAATGTTTAAAATTATATTTAAAGGCTTGAATATGAAAAAATTAGTAACATTGGCATTTTTGATCTTTTCTCTTTTCTCTTATGCGCAGGCACAAGAAATACCAAGCAAAGAACATGCGTTTACGATCACCGACATTAAAGGGATTTCTTATGAAATTAACGGCAAAGAAGAGGGTCTAGACATTAAAGGGCTTGAAGGGAAAATTGTCTTTTTGGAATTTTTTGGGCACAAGTGCCCGCCATGCTTGGCTAGCATCCCCCATCTTATTAGCCTGCAAGAAAAATATAAAGACAGCTTAGCAATCATAGCACTTGAGGTGCAAGGATATGACAATGCAAAATTATCTGCATTTGCGAAAGAAAAAGGCATAAATTATATTGCAGTATCTGAAGAAACAAGCGGAAATTTTGTTAATTATATTAGCCAAAGAGCCGAATGGAATGGAAATATTCCTTTTTTAATTGCGTTAGATACAAAAGGAAGCGTTCAGTTTATTCAAGCAGGAATGATGCCCGAAGAATCCCTGGAAGAACTCATCAGACAACTCACGCCCCCCACCATAGCGGAAACCAACCAAACCAACCAAACCAACCAAGCCGCCCAAACTAACTAATCTACTGTAATCTCACGATACCGTTGTGTATCGTGATACTTCCCTCCAATTCAGCTTCATATACTTTCTCTTTAAATTGAGCCAATGCCTCATCCAATGTAGGCGAAGTTTGGCAAAAATAAAAAAAATCATCTTTTTCCAAAGAGTCACTGCTTGGAACCTCCCCAAATAAAGAGGCAAATCTCTCTATGTCGTAAATAGGAGTTGCTTTTTCTTCTAAAAGCAAAAAAGTTGTGCCGCTGCTCTCTTCAAGCCTCTGAGGCAATACAAAAATTTTTTTGCCCATCTTTTGTGCATACCGAACCGAACGCATGGAACCGCTCTCAAGATCCGCCTGGGTAACAATGAGCATATCTCCCAAAGCAACCACCAGTTCATTTCTCACTACAAAGCTCCAGGCTGTTGCCTTAAAGCCATTATTGAATTGACTGAGGACAAGCCCTTGTTTTTCTATTCTCTCTATCAATGCTCTATTTACTGAAGGATAACGGATATCCAAGCCGTTGGCCGCTACAGCTATAGTGTTTTCTTCCCCTGCTCCTGCATGCGCCACAGCATCCACCCCCATTGCCGCTCCGCTCACAATACATACTCCCCGTTTTGCCAAAGCTTTTGCAATAGTATAGGTAAACTGTTTGGTATAGTTTGAAGGTCTCCTGCTTCCCACGATAGAGACCTTGGGACGCTTAAGCAGATCAAGATTGCCTTTATAGTAAAGCGAAGAGGGAGGTTTTTTCATTGCATCCAATGCAGCAATAGAATCTAAAAGAAGTTGACCCATCTTAAAAACCTTTTTTTTGATCATATCACAAGGCTTTCTTTGGAGAAAAAAATCTGTCAATTTGTCATCAAATCATCTCTTTTCATATGAAAGAGGCTGACACGCAAAGCACAACACTGCCGTGATCAAGTTGAATTTTATTCCTATTCTTGCCATTTGCTTGACAGAAACGGCATCCCCGGCTGCAGAGATTTGGCTGCAGAGGAGACAGAACAGTATCGTTTAAAATAAGAAAGCTTACGACGAGATCGAGATAGAAACACGATTGTAACCGTATCTGCGTACAAGGCTGTAAAGCTTGAAAGCGTTGTCAGGATGCAGCCTCACACAGCCATGGGACGCCTTGCGACCCAGACTCCTGACCCACTCCGTGCCGTGAATTGCAAAACCGTCTTTGAAAAAGACCGAGTAAGGCATCGGTGAATTGTAAAACTGCTTGGAGTAATGCATCTTTGCCGCGTGGTAAGGCTTAAACCTTCCAGTTGGCGTATAATACCCATCAGCAGCCGTAGAGACAAACCACGAATAGACCATCGTATCGCCCTTATAGATATTCATGATCTGGTCTGAGATATCGATCTTCACATGAATATCTCCATCTATCATCGGTATCCGGCATTCAAGTTCCGCCATGCAGCGGTCGCGCTCCAGATGTTTGGCAACAATTTTATCTTTATTGGCTTGTGCTCTTTTTGCTTTTTCCTGATACTCTGCGATCGTCTTCTCATACGCCTTGATACGGCCGTAGTTGAAGCGCTTCTGCTTTTCTGTTTCATACTGTTCTTTGAGTAACACTACCTGCTTTTTTGCAATAAATAGCTCCCTGTCTGCATTCATCAACTCGGTGCGGTCATCCTGGATGTTTGCCTGCAGCGATGTCATAAAGAAAAAAAGAATTAAAAATAACAAATGTTTCATACTTATTTTCACCCTTATATAAAATGCAGAATTATATAGTACGAATCATTTAAACTTAACCATAAATAGGAGCCTTTTTGTTAAAACGTACTATAAATTAAAAATATTAGCTTTTACGATATCACAAATAATCTGTTTGGTATAGTTTGAAGGGTTTCTGATTCCCGCGGTAGAGATTTTGGGTCATCAAATGATTCCTTTCCATATAAAATAGGCCGACAAGCAAAGCACGACTATACCGATCAAATTGAATTTTATTCCTGTTTTTGCCATCTGCTTGACAGTGATAATGTGCGAACTCATAATGATCGCATTGGGAGGTGTAGCGATGGGAAGCATGAAAGCATAACTTGCCTTAATGGTCACCGCCATCAGGAGGATCATGCCCTCTTCTTGGGGCATACTTTTGGCGAATTCATAAAAAACAGGAAGCGAAATAGATGTGAGTGCGGTATTGCTGGTCACCTCCGTAGCGAATGTGATAAAAAGTGTCACAAACACCAGCATCCAAAAAAAAGGAAATGTCAAAACAAATTCCAATTTGTGGGCTATATCTGCTGCCAATCCCGTAAATGAAAATGCTGCGGCAATGCTGAATCCTGCGCCAAAAAGAAAAATAATTTCGTAAGGAATTTTTTTGGTATCTTCCCAATCCAAAAAACCTATTTTAGGCACAAACATCAAAAGACCAAACCCAAGCAAAACCAACGTTTCATCCAATGCAATTCCAAACCGCTCTTTAGCGAATGCATTGCTCGCAAGCACCGCTCCAAGCACAATAATGACACCATAGAGTCTCTTTTGCGCACGGGTCAATACAGGAATATCATGTTTGACATCCTCAACAGACTCATTTTTTACTTCCCGAGAAAGTATCCATGGCACCAAAAACAGCATCACCCCTGCTACAGGAAACATAAGGAGCATCCACTTCCCAAAATTCAAAACAGGCAAAGCATGCTCCTGCAAAAACCCCATCAATATAAGATTTGGCGGGGTTCCTATAGGGGTTAAAATACCCCCTATGGTTGCTCCATAGGCAGTTGCAAGCAAAAACCGTATTTTCAATTTGATATTTTCACTCAAAAAAAGCGCTATGGGCATAAGCATTAATGTCACGGTGGTATTGGAAAGCACTGCGCTTAATAGTGCTGACGTGATTGCGAGCGCATAGATGATGCCCTGGGGTGTTTTCGGAAAAATATGCAGCAGTTTTGCTGAAAAATATATATGCAATTGTGTCTTTTCTATAGCAATCGCTACCATAAACCCGCCCAGAAAAAGAAAAATGATAGGATTGGCATAATTGTCTGCCACCGCACCACTATCCATTACACCAATCAAAGGAAAAAGAAGCAAGGGCAAAAGAGAAACTACCCCCAAAGGCAATGCCTCATTCGTCCAAAGAGTCACCAAAAATGCAACCACACCCAAGACCATAGCATGCTGCGGTGCAAATAGCGCCAGTGACGCGCTAAAAAATACCGTTCCGATCCCCAGCGCAATTCCTATCCCTCTCATTTTTTCACCTCACTCCTGAAACAATTCATCCACATACACCACATCCACTTCTTTTAAAATATCTTGAGCCTCTTTAAGGGCTTGCAGTGTCAGTGCGTGGGGATGCGCTATGGCGATAGCATGACCATTTTTCTTTGCGATTTTGACAGCCTGTCTTAACTGCTTTCGTATGGCATCTTTGTTTTGGATGTTGTCAAGAAACGTATCTCTGTAAATATAAAGATCTTTGTACGCATGTGCGATTTGACGAACTTTTGTTTTGGCGCTTGTTCGGCTATCTACAAATATAAACCCATTTTCTCTCAAAATAGGATACAGCACGCTCATCGCTTTTTCATTGGAAGTATACACGCTTCCCGTGTGGTTGTTAAGATATTTTGCCGCAGGAAAAAGTTTTCTGATCTCCTCTATCCTCTCACGAACCTTTTGCGGCGAATCATTCACTCTTAGTGTTTTGTGCATTTTATTCATTTGTGCACTCCCCGATTCCATAGGCAAATGCACCATGTAGTGTTTCAGATCATGAGCCAGAGTATGGCTTGTGGAAGAAAATTCGGAAGGAGGAAAAATAGAAGGTGTAAGCTTCGAGGGCAGCGATCGAATTTTATTGAGCTGCTGTGCATTGGAAACATCATCAATAATAATGGCAAGCCTGGCCTTCTTTGTCCGAGGCAACATTTTGACAGAAGAAGATGGAGTCAAGTTAGAATCATGGATACTCTTCTCAATAGAAGCAGCAGATCTCTCTTTTTTTTGAAATCCAATATCTTCCTCCAAAGTTTTGCCTTTTTGCTGCAATCTTTTTACTATGCTGTGATGTTCTTTTATGATCAATGCATCATCGGCTATCAAGGTACTATGATTTGTTTTTTCTGTTTTGGCCTCTTGTATTTTTACAATTTTAGGCGGGGACGCATGTTCGTCATTTTTATCATGCTGCCCCAAAAAATAGCCAAACACAACCATCATTATCACTATACCAACCCCTCCGATAACTCCCAAATGCATTTTCCATTTATTTTTTTTGGCTTTGGCGGACCTTCTGTTTGTTGCTTTTTCAGCGGATACTCTTTTATTGTTTCGTATTGAATTGCCGCTTGATTTTTTAGAGGGCGCTGCCATAGATCCTGCCGTTTTTGAATTTGATGCATTCTAACACAATATCACTTCGCAAAATGAATAATTTATCGTAAAACTTGAACATCGTAAGTATTTTTAGGTTCCCAAGGGAAAGCAAACTGTTTTGGCTTGTCATAAAAATAATACCTTTTTCATCTTTTGAACAGTCTATTGACAAACTTAAATGGCTTTAAAATTTTTAACTTGATTTACATCAATAAAAAAACTTAAAAAATATGCTATAACAATCTTGTATTTTCTATAATTTTAAATTATAAACATTTTAAATTACTTAAAGAGAGGGAGTAAAAATGTTCTTTGATCTTTTTTCTTCAAAAAATAAAAAAATTGTAAAGCGTTGGATGAAAGAACATGAAGAGATTGTTACCTTGGCACATAAGATCATAGCTGCCTATTCTAGCAACAATCATATTTTGGCAAAAAAAGAGTTGATTTCACTGAACAATACAGCGGTCAATCATCTTATGAATGAAGATATTGAACTTTATAAGCTTCTAAAAAAACGTAATGACATGCACCATAAAATTGAAAGCGATATCAAAAAATTTAAAGAAAACTTTTCAGAAACAAAGATAAATCTGATGAAATTTTTGACATATTATTCCAAAGCAGAAACGCCGCTTGATGAAAGTTTTTTCGATCAATTCAACAGCTTGGTGGGCATCCTGGGAGAAAGAATTGATTTTGAAGAAAACAATCTCTATCAAAAGCTTGAAGCTATTTAGCAACCTGCACAAGATAGATTTTTTATTAAAAATTTCCAAAAAATACTAACGTAAGATATATAAATTTATTGATTTACTGCGAGATAAACATGCTGTGTCCCTCTTTTTAAGAGGGGCACAAAATACAAATAAGACTTAGTTTTCGTCTTGTTTTACAATTTTGTTGGCTTTGATCCATGGCATCATGCCGCGAAGTCTTTCCCCTGTTTTTTCAAGTTTTGACGCCTTAAGATTGTTTCTTTCTGCATTCATTCTTGGGTAGCCTGCCTGGCCCTCAAGAACGAAATCTTTAGCAAACTGTCCGTTTTGGATCTCTTTAAGGATCTGTCTCATGGCTTTTTTAGACTCTTCGTTAATGACTCTTGGGCCAGAAACCATATCCCCGTATTCTGCTGTGTTGGAAATAGAGTATCTCATATCCGCGATACCGCCTTCGAAAATAAGATCAACGATCAATTTCATTTCGTGAAGACACTCAAAGTATGCCATCTCAGCAGGATATCCCGCTTCTGTCAATGTTTCAAAACCGGCCTGGATGAGCGCAGATACACCGCCGCAAAGTACTGCCTGCTCACCAAAAAGGTCTGTTTCTGTCTCATCTTTAAAGGTTGTTTCAATGATACCTGTTCTGCCACCGCCGATTGCAGACGCATAAGAAAGCGCCAATTCTTTGGTTGCATTGCTCGGATTTTGACCTATAGCGATAAGATCAGGGATCCCGCCGCCTCTTACGAATTCACTTCTTACCGTATGGCCCGGTGCTTTTGGCGCCACCATCATAACATTGACGTCTGCTCTTGGCTGGATACGGCCATAGTGGATCGCAAAACCGTGACCGAAGGCAATCGTTGCGCCCTGCTTAAGATTCGGTTCGATTTGTGCTTCGTAAATCTCTTTTTGGTTTTCATCCGGAAGAAGAATCATCACCACATCACCTTTTGCCGAAGCTTCTTCTACAGTAAGTACTTCAAAACCTTTTGCTTCGGCTTTTGCCCATGATTTTCCGCCTTTTTTAAGGCCGATGACTACATTTACACCGCTGTCTCTGAGGTTTTCTGCGTGCGCATGCCCTTGGCTGCCAAAACCGATCATCGCTACGGTTTTTGATTGAATGATATTTAAATCACAATCTTTGTCATAATATACATTTAAATGTTCCATCATATTTCCTTACATGTAGTAAAATTTTCGCGATTATACCCAAATATTTCTTATGGTCTTGATTTTAAGCAGATTTTTTAGCAGATTGCATGGTTTATGCTATAATAGTTTGACACCATTCAAAGGAGAACGCGGGATGATAACTTTTCTAAATGAAACTGTTTTGTGGTGGCATTGGATAATTTTGGGGATTGTTTTGTTGATCGCGGAGATCACGGCAGGTACGTTTTTTATGCTGGGGCTAGGTATCGCCGCCATCATTACCGGAGGCATAGATCTGCTGTTTGAAACCTCATTTACCGCAGAACTTTTTATCTGGATAGCACTCTGTCTGATAAGTATTGCTGCATGGTTTACATGGGTGAAAGAAAAAACAATCACGCAAAGCGGGCAATCCAACTACAGACTCGACACTCTCGGAACAGTCACACAAGAGATCAAACCCCACAGCAGAGGAAAGGTTCTTTTTGATGCCCCGGTATTAGGAAATTCAACCTGGCATGCTACGGCAAAAACAAATATAGCCAAAGAAACACGTGTCAAAATTGTAGAGATCAACGGACAGCTCATAGAGGTTGCGCCGTATTATTTATCATAAAGGAGATACACAATGGAAGTACTTAATATAGTCATTATTTTAGCAATCGCCGTTATTTATACGCTCTACAAAGGAGTCAATATCGTCCCCCAAGGCGAAGAGTGGGTGGTCGAGCGGCTTGGCAAATTTACACGCACGCTTACTCCGGGCTTAAATCTTATCGTCCCCTATATCGAAGCGGTTCGCCAAAAAATTTCTACCAGAGATATCATACTGGATATCCCGCAACAAGAGGTGATCACCAAAGACAATGCTGTTATCTTGACCAATGCGGTCACCTTCATTCGCGTCACCAACCCCAGAGACGCGATTTATGGTATTGAGGATTTCAGGCTGGCCATCCAGCAGCTCGTGATGACAACGCTGCGCTCCATCCTCGGAGAGATGTCGCTTGATGATGCACTTTCCAATCGCGATCAAATTAAAACCAAACTAAAAGATCAGATTATTGATGATGTTGCCGACTGGGGTGTTACAGTTAAATCCGTAGAAATACAAGATATCTCGCCAAGTGCTTCTATGCAGCACGCAATGGAACAGCAAGCCGCTGCCGAAAGAGAAAGAAGGGCCGTGGAAACTATGGCGGAAGGAAACAAAAATGCTGCCATCTTAGAAGCTGACGGAAAACTGGAAGCGGCCAAAAGAGAAGCACAGGCACAAATCGCCCTTGCCAATGCTTCAGGAGAAGCGATTAACATCATTTCTCAAAACATTCAAGACAAAGAGCTGCCGGCTATGTTCTTGCTTGGAGACAGATATATCACTTCTCTTGAAAAAATAAGCAAAAGCCAAAATTCCAAATTTGTCATTTATCCTGCGGATCTGCAAGGAGCCATCAAAGGCATGCTTGGCAATGTTTTCAAGCAATAAGCCGCCCTGCTTTTAGGGCTACTTGGAGAAATGCTGATAGTCTTTTTCGCCCACAAACTCCCCTCCCCACTTCCATCCGTACTTCTTGAAGATCTTAGTGGCAGGGTCATCCCTAAGAAGCAAGGCGCTATCTTGGGGTGTCGCATTTTGATGTTTTCTTGTTTTATAGCTTAAAGAGGCCTTATGGGAGATATATCCGGCGGTTGAGATATAAGGATTTTCGAGAGGATTGATGTCTATTGCTTTCCCGTAAGTATGCCTGGACCACCTTTTGGTTCCTGCTACATTGCGGCAATTAAATGCCGAAGTGTTGTCTGCCTCTATCGAATGCCAGTCGCTCCCCCCAAAATCACTGACCAAACGCATCTGCCTTATAGGATATTTTTCTTGATAAAGTGCTTCAAATATTCCGATGACCTCTTTTGCAATCTCTTTGTGCACAATCAATTCCCCCGTACGGCTTTTCCCATAAAAATCCCAATGAGTTAAACGAATATAGCGCAAATCTTTAAGCGCAACCGGACATCCTTTGCGCCATGAATTCCCTTCGGTCATACGCTTTTGGATCTGAGGCGTAATCGGGATTATTTTTGCGTTAAATTGAGCAAAAAGTGTCGCAGAAAACACTACAAATATTCCGATACTTTTTTGCATGGATTTGCCTCTTTTTTTATAAAGTATACCATAGTGCGATTTACCTTTGATTTACATTCAACTGCAATATTATGATAAAATTTCATAAAGAACATCGACAACAAAAAAGGAATAAAATGGAACAGTTAAAAACATATGCCTTAATGGTAGGGCTCACTCTCCTTTTTATCTGGTTTGGGGGAATGATTGCAGGAAAAACAGGGATGATCATCGCATTTGTAGTTGCCGCAGGGATGAACTTTTATGCCTATTACTATAGCGACACACACGTGCTTAAGCATTATCATGCCATTCCCGTAGATGCAAATTCGGCTTCAGGACTCTATACGATCGTGAAAAGGCTGACAGCCCGCGCCAATCTTCCTATGCCCTCTTTATACATCATTCCGGATAATGTACCCAATGCTTTTGCCACAGGAAGAGATTATGAACACGCGGCTGTTGCCGTCACGGAAGGACTCCTCAATCTTCTTACCGAAGAAGAAGTTGAAGCTGTCATCGCACATGAATTAAGCCATATTAAACATTATGACATGCTCATCGGCACCATCGCCGCCACACTTGCAGGAGCCATTGCGATGCTGGCAAATTTTGGAATGTTTTTTGGCGGGGGAGATAAAGACAGGCCCAACCCTATCGTGACAATAGCCCTGATGTTCATCATGCCTTTAGCAGCAAGCGTCATCCAAATGACCGTCAGTCGCAACAGAGAATATATGGCAGATGAAGGTTCAGCGCGCATGACAGGACATCCCGAGTGGCTCCAGAATGCACTGAAGAAGCTAGACAGCTACGCCCGGGGGCACATGATGCACGATGCCGATCCCCAAACAGCGCATATGTTCATCATTAACCCTTTTACAGGCAAAGACTTCTCTCTTAGACAGCTCTTCAGTACTCACCCGAGCACCGAACAGAGAATTGAAAGACTTGAAGCCCTCAAATAAAATCTGTGATATAATTCACATTATGAGAAAACAGATAAAATTATTCATTGAGTGCTATTTATTGGTACATACCTCAGCAAGGGGTATGTAATCATGTCTCCTTTTGTTATACAGCTTATAAATGGATGTTTCGTTTCGGATATTGAAGAGGAAAATCAAAATACTTTTCAGGCATTGCAAAAAATGGGTGTCGTCGAAGAGAGAGACGGACTTTGGAAAATCGGAAGTCTTTACCGTGCAGGACGTCTTTATATGGGCAAAGACGGGCGAGGATATGTAGAGGCGGAGTTTAAAGAACAAAAAGATTTGCTTGTTGAGCCTGATCAGTTAGGCAAAGCCAAACATGGCGATGTGGTTGTAGCCAAGCGCATCATAGCCAAACGCGGACGCGCAAGCGGAAAAGTGATAATGGTCATAGAAAAGGCCTATCTTTACACTATTGCCTACACCGACAAAGACGCTATGGGTAATTTTCAAATCCTCAATATCCGTACAGGCGAACCCACAAATGCCATTATGGCAGGGATGGATCTTAAGGCATTTCATCTGGGCACGGTATTTAAAATCGATGTGGATGATGACAAAGTTATCGAAGTATTGGGTAACCTAAAAGATCCGAAAGTCGATGAAAAGATCTCTCTCGCTCTTTTTGACCGCCAAGACGAATTTCCGCCCGAATGCACGCACCAGGCTAAAGAGGTCGAATCAAAAGTTCACAAAGAAGAACATGCAGACCGCATCGATCTGACTCATCTTGACTTTTGCACTATCGATCCCGTAACCGCAAAAGATTTTGATGACGCAATCTATTTTGACCTTGAAAATTTTATCCTTTATGTTGCCATAGCCGATGTAAGCCACTACGTACCTTTTTTCACGCCCATCGACAAAGAAGCCAAAAAAAGAGGCTTTACCACTTATCTTCCTCACAAAGCCTTCCCTATGCTTCCGCGCGAACTGAGCGAAAACATCTGTTCGCTCAAACCACAGGTAGACAGGTTGGCATTTGTATCAAAGATTCAATTGGACAAACATACGCTCAAGCCGCTCCAAGAAGAATTTTTTGAAGCCATTATCCACTCCAAACACCGTTTCAATTATGATGAAGTTGATACTATCATCAAGACAAACGGCCAAGGTGCGGGAGGTACCGTTGAAAAGATCCTAACTTATCTTCTTCCGCTTCAAAAAATCACTCAAAAACTGCACAAAGAGCGCATCAAGCAAGGGTTTGACTTCAGAAGCGAAGAGATCAAGCTGACTATCGATGCAAGCCATCTTCTTGTCAGCACCCAAACCGAAACAGGCACCCCTTCACATTCGCTCATCGAAGAATGTATGCTTCTTGCCAACCAAGCCGCAGCAAAACGTTTTGAGGGGGAGGGAGACAGTATTTTCAGGATCCACGAACCTCCGCAGCTGGCAAAGATGGAAACGCTATTGAGCGAACTTGCCGCGATTGGGCTTTATGTCGAATCCTACGAAGACAGCCCTTCTCTAATCCGCGCGATCCAAAAAGAAGCCGGGAAGATGAACCTTTCCTCCGAAGTCGATGCACTCCTTATCAAATCGATGAAGCAGGCGAGCTATGCTGCTTACAATGTCGGACATTTCGGTCTGGGATTTAGCCATTACAGCCACTTTACTTCTCCGATCCGGCGCTATTCTGACCTGATTTTGCATCGTCTTATCAAGACGCAGCTTAAAAACGATGCACAAGAAGCAGAATATCTACTGCGAAACATCGAACCGCTTTGCGCCAGAGTCAGCGAACTTGAACGCGAAGAGGTCAAAGCCGAATGGGATTTTCGAGACCGCAAATTCGCCAGATGGGCAGCGATGAAGATCGGTGAGGAATTTGAGGCAGAAATCGTCGAAATCAGCGACAATAACGACGCCAAAGCGGTACTCAAAGGCGATATTCAAGGGGTCAGCGTACATTTAAGAGGGGATCACGTGATGCTGTTTGACAGGATCAAAGTGCGTATCAATGAAGCAAATATCCCGCAAGCGGTGATCATGGCGGAATTTGTGGAGAAACTGAGCAAAGAGGCAACAGAGCTTTAGCCCTAAAGGCCCTCTATCAACATAACTGTGCAGATCCTAAAAATAGCGTTGCATGCGTATCTCTTGCTCTCATGCTCCTGCGTGGGGATGGATGCTGCAACGATAACCTGAAATAACATCCCCATGCAGACCGTGGAAATAAAAGAAAATCATTATTGATTTATCTATTAACATCCTCCACAATTTTTATCTCATCATCACTTAGTCCGTAGAGTTCATAAACCATTTTGTCTATCTCTTTTTCACACTCGATTACTCTGTTTTCAAATGCCTCAATCTCTTTTTTGAGTTTGATTTCTCGCTCAAAATTGTCGGCTTTTACAGCTTCATCAAGGAGCACTTTATATTCTTTTATTTTTGGTTTAGTTTCTAAAATCTCATCAACAAGTTTTATAAATGGTGTTTCATTCTCTGCTATGGCTATAGGTAAAAGTTCGAGTTTATATTTTTTCCACAATATCGTACCCTGTCCTGTCGTCACGGATATTTTAGAAAAATACCATTCTGAGAGTTTTGAATTGAGAATTGCAAGCAAATATTTTGGTTTTTCACCCGTCATAATAAAAATTTTGTCATTCCCATAAAGGTTACTTTCTTCATAGGCAAAATTTGGCTTATCCGATATTTCACCCCAAACAATTTTTGGTTTTTCAAAATCTGACAAATAAGCACAATTGCGCAAGTTATAGGGTGTTTTACCTTTATCATATCGCTTAACAATTTTTTCATAATAGTTATCCAAATGCTCTTTTATTGCAGGATAATTTTCAATATCTATAGGGGGATTATTATGTACATTAATTAACCATTGTCCAGCCCAATCGATTGCATATCTGTAGACATCTCGACCACGTAACATTGGCTTGATAATCTCGGCTGATTTTGAGTCACGAGCAACCAGCTCATCTCTTTTTGCAGTATCAATAATGAACGCTTCGTTAAAACCCGTTTTGATACCGTAATTGATAGATACATTCCACTCTTTAAGAGGCTTTCCTATCTTTTCTATGCGCTTCATCAACAATTCTTCGCCGTTATCGCCCTTGCTGTTCTCGATCGCATCGATGATGCTATCAACGCTTGCATCTTGGGTGGTGAAGTTTCGGATGTTGGTGATGGTGATGCTTTCGTCATTCCCGTGAAGACGGGAATCTAGCTGGATACCCGCCTGCGCGGGTATGACGGAGGGATAACGGATAGCACTTACGATACAACTCTCTACCGTCGCATCTTCAAAAAGTTGTGTCCCTACAAAATTTAAGACTTCTGTCTGAGCATTTTTCTCTAAAAATCTCTTGAGCGGTTCTCCGTATTTGGTTTTTAGCCAACTGTTTGAAACAATAAATGAAAAATATTTCCCCTCAGCAGTTAGGCGTAATCCTTTTTCAATAAACAACGCCAATATGTCTCCCGTTTTTTCAAAGACTTCAAATCCTGCATTAGCGTAATTTATATCTTTGATTTTGTTGAGAGCTACATACGGCGGATTGCCAATCACCACATCAAAACTTCCCTCATCAAACGGCATAGCCAAAAGTGAGTTTGCACAAACTATCTTATCGCTCAAATTTGTAAGCGTTCTGCCTCTGTGGGCGGTGCGTAGCCACAAGCTCAGTCTTGCTATCTCAACGGCATCTTCGTTTATGTCCACGCCGTAAAGGTTGTGTTCTAGTATGCTTGTCTCTATCTCATAGCCGATGGTAAGGTCGCCAAATGGCAGGAGCATATCTCTGGTAACCGTGTGTTCATGTATGAGAAACTCTAAGGCTTGGTTTAAAAATGCACCGCTTCCGCATGCGGGGTCTAGGATTTTTAGGTTTGTCAGCCACTCACGGTAGGAGAGGAGATTTTCTTTATATGTTAGTTCTGCTTTTGTTGGTTTTTTTGGGTTTATGGGCGAGGTTAAAACCTCGCTTCCGATGCCTAACTCTGCTTTTTTATCTTCGCAGAGTTTGCCGAGTGTGTTTTGGACGATGTAGCGGGTGATGTACTCGGGAGT
>KB223701.1_pt1 | contig 62208 bp, 66 predicted proteins | sample 524768 | NCBI WGS metagenome assembly AMQJ01 (sample SAMN00998488, study PRJNA167727) | sediment metagenome | isolation source: subsurface aquifer sediment | place: USA: Rifle, Colorado | collected Aug-2009
TTTTTTATATTATACACTATTATAATCATAATAGTGTATTAACAAAAAGCATTTTTTGACATTAAATAGATATTTGTACATGAATAAAGTAAAGAGCAGGGCGATATATTGGCAAAAGTCGGGTATAAATCTAAAAAGGAATTTTCACCCATTTATCTCCGCTTTTACGGAGATATAGGTAGAGAGGGGAAGAGGAAGAGAAAAATGCAGACAACTACATATTTAGATAGTCAATGAGAGCTTTTGTAACTTCTTTAAAACTTAGCACTCTTTTGCCGTTATTTTTTTCCATGTATGTCTTTGCCGCCCAGGCATTTGAAAATGCGGGAAGATCATCACCAGCCGGTGATGTGTTGTGGCTTCCAAAAACATAATATGCTTTTGTAGCATCAATCGCTTCAAGCGTATTAAAGTCTGTAACTAAAATTTCTGCGATATCCAGATTGTCTTTTAACTCATACTCAGGAAATCTTGATGGATCAAAATAAAAATCAAACATACTTTTTGGGCTGCAGAAAAAAGCGACTTTACCATTTTTCATAGTAATTTTTGATACCCACGTCGGCGCTTTATATACATTCAGCTTTCTTATCAAACAAATATCATCTTTTGATGCCTTAATGGGATCAGCAGACAGTAAAACAAAAAACGACATTAAAACTAGTAAAAATTTCATAGATTCTCCTTACACCAAATCTTTTTTTCGAAATACATTATAGCCTACTATGGCAAACAGAAATCCAAGCAACGTTGGATAGAGGATGGAAAAAATAACAAAAGTCAATTGACTCATCGTATCAAGAATGTAAAAAGCAACAGGGCCCATGACGGTTAATTCGGGATCAAATAGAGATATTGCAGCCACTCTAAAGATTTCCATTGGATTGGCTAAAGCAATGGACAAAATCACGCCGTCATTTACTCTATTTTGCATCATTATTGAAATAAGCGCAATGTCGATAAATGCAAGCAGAAAAATCCAGATAAAAAATGCAACTCCCAATGCCATCTCCGATGAACGAACGATCGAAGAGATCAAAAAAGCAATGCCTAAAAATGAAGAGGTCATTGCAAACAAAAGTCCTACATAGAGAAGAAAGATAGACCAAGGTATTTCAGCGCCCCTAAGAACACCGTATAAAATAGCGGCCACCATTGCCAAGAATACAGGTAAGAATACTGTTATAAATCTCCCAGATATTTTTCCCCAATAGTACTGCGACAATGAAATGGGAAATGATAGCATGTATTCCAATGTATGGTTGTCTCTGTCGCCAGAAATTGACCTTACGGTAGTAATAAGTATAAAAATAGGAAGTATTACGATAGTAACCTGAATGTACATCAAAAGCAATCGGCTTAACCCGCTAAAACCCATCACTTGTGACTCTGTTATTCCTGCTATAAAAAATAACGCGATAAGACCTCCAAACACTAATGAATATATCAAAAACCATTTTGCACGCAACGATTCTTTCAAGTCAAGATACGCTATTAACATTAAATTTTTCATTTTTTAAAACTCTTTACATTTTTTTTATTTTCAATAAAAAGAACCCTCTGGCACATTTGTTCATAATTTAACACCTCTTCCCCTGCAGGGATAGAACTATTGCTTTCATGTGCACCAAGGCCATAAGCCATCGGGGTTAATGTGACAGTATTATAGAGCGCTTTTCTGGCATCTATCCAATTTCCTGTTGTACAATCTGTCACCCAAATTTTGGCTTTATCTTTCCATTCAATTTTTTCTTCTTCAAACCAAAGAACCGCACATCCTATGTCATCGAACTTATAGTTTTTTCCATTTTCCGGATTTATGACTTGTGCCGCATTTTTTCTGTCACTTATTACCATAACACATCTTACGCACATATCCCTATCCCAATGAATTTTTTCAACTGCATTGGGATCTTTTTCTTCGCATCCGCTCAAAAAAATTGATGCAAACAAAGCTATAACCAGAAAAAAGATTAAACTAAATTTTTTCATCAGATACAATTTCCCCCAGATCCATATAAATCTGACGATTTACCAAATCTTTTACTTCATCTAGTCTATGCGTAACAAAAAGCATTACTTTCTCGTCACCGTTTTGCTTTAACAGACGATAAAAATTGTCTCTTGCTTTAGGATCAAGATTGGCGGTTGGCTCATCGTAGATCATTACGCCGCTTCTCTTGGCTAAACTGATAGCAATGAGCAATTTTTGTTTCATACCCCCGCTAAGTTTAAAAAATGATTTATTTAAATTTCCTTGCAGATCTAATTCCATCTCTTTTGTATAGTAAAAAATATCTTCTCTTTTTACACCGGAACTTTTTTCTATATAGCCAAGCAGATCATCTAAATTAAGTGAAATAGGCGGCGGAAGCTGCGGAACAAAACTGATATCTTTTAGTACATCTATTCTATTTTTTATCGGGTCAAGTCCATTTATGAGAACTTGTCCACTATTTGCGTGATAATACCCTAAAATAGACCTTATAAGTGTTGTTTTGCCAGCCCCGTTTGCTCCCATAAGCGCAATATGATCATTTTTGTTGAAATCTACACTTACATTATTAAGCGAAATGGCTTTGCCGAATTTTTTAGTTAAATTTTTAATTTCTATCATACTAAGGACTTTAATCTAAAATCGAATTTCAAAGCGTCAACATGACAAACATCTACGCATCTTCCGCAAAGTGTACAGTCAGCACCTGTTATATATTCAGTTTTTATATTATTTTCTTTTCTTTGCTCGTCATATTTTGCTTTTGTAATCTCAAGTACATGATTTTCAAAGCACACATCATGGCACACCATGCAATGATCACAATTATCATTCCATTCGATTCTCAAAGCACTTATAGGTCCTATAAGTCCGTACGTTGTACCAATCGGGCAAAGATATTTACACCATGCACGTCTGGCAAAAAATATCTCTATGATTAAAACGGCAACCACCCATGCAAGTGCAACACTCCAACCATAGGCTACCGCTCTACTCATAATACCAACAACGTTAATCGTTTCAAACACCAAGTACCCGCTTGTAAATGACAATATTAAAAATGTTGCCCAAAACAGATATCTTACTCTATGATCGAACTCTCTACTTTTAATAATTTTTTTACGAACTAATGTATTATGAATTTTTTCGCCTATCTCACTCAGTATTCCATAAGGGCAAACCCATGCACAATACGTCCTGCCCCCGATAATAAGATAAACCAATAGTATTGTTACCGCGCCTATGATCATATTGACATGCAAATGATGTTCGGCCAAATAAACTTCCATCGTAGTAAATAGATCAATCAGGTGAAAACCTAAAAATCTTGATGCATTCAATGTACCTTCAAGCATTTGAATATCAACTGCGAAAGATAAAAAGAACAAAAGATGGATAGAAATGACCGCTATCCATCTTTTTGCACGATAGCTAAGCTTTTTTTTCTTAGTGCTGCTATCGACATCAAAAAAAGTTGACCAAAAAGATGTTTTGGCAATGGTAGCTCTTTCTTCATACTTATTCATAAGATATCCCTTTTATTGTTGGTTTCTTTGTGCTTCAGCACGTGCCGGAAACTCACCAATCTCATCAGCAAATTCTTTTAAATCTTCTTCGGTTAAGCTTAACAAGAGCCCTTTCATAACAGTATTTTCTTTTCTTCCGCTCTTAAATTCGATTAATGCATTATAGATCTCTTCGCTTGTTTGCCCTATAAGTTTTGGACCTACGGTACCTTCACCATTTACTCCGTGGCATGATGCACATTTGCTTTTATAATTATCGCTTACTTTAAATGCATTGATATTGCCTGCTTTTTCTTTGAGAGATCTAAGCTCTTCCTGCTCGATATCTCTGTCGTCTTTGCCTTCAGGGGTTGCAGATGCGCTTTGCTGAGAATCCTGAAATGCTCCAAATCCCTTTGATGCTTCTCCTCCATGATACGCTCTTCCGTTACTTGCAACATACGCCATGCTTGCAAATATTACTACCGCTAAAACTCCAACAATTGCATTTTTCATTATTTACCCTCTCTCATTTCTTTAATTTTTGTATTGAACATAGCAATTTCGTCTGCTATATTTTTTAATTGTTCGTCACTCATTAGTTTTACCAAATCAGTCATAAGCGGATTTACTTTTGTTCCGTTTTTGTAGTCTATAATTCTTTGAAATATAAATTCACCGTCTCTGGAAAGAAGAGACGGACCAATAATTCCGTTAGCATAATCATCATGACAAGGTGAACATTTTACGATAAAATCTTTACTGAGTTTGCTTGCCATCATCCGAATCTCTACAGCTTCATATGGGCTTCTTAGATGGCTATACGCATCAACTTTTGTACGCGCCTCTTCCTCTTTTACAGCTTCTTTTTTTTCTTTGTTATAGTCATAATAGTACGCATCACTATCGTTTTTATCCAGTGCTTTTTTCTCAATTTTAATCTCATGCGCATTTTTATTTTCTACTATTTCAATTTTGGATGCACTTTGTGTCGTATCTACAGTTGCTTTTTGCTCTTCTTTGGGCTTATCAGAACACCCTAAAATAAAAAAAGGAACTGCTGCTAATATAATTTTTTTCATGACTTTTTACCTTTTACATAATAATCTTCGTAACTTAGTCTCGGTTTTATGACGATAGCTCCCGAATTTGCAGCAGGACATAATTCAGCGCAAGCGCCGCACCCTATACACCCATCATAAAATTCTGGCCTCTTGCCGCCCTTACTGTCCGGTACCATAGCGATGGCGCTAATCGGATTTGGAATAGGGCACATATCTGCGCAAATCGTACACTGTTTACCCTCAAATTCATCCAGTTTTTTTACATTTTCCAATTCGAGTTCAGTAACATTTCTCTGATCATTTAAAAAATCATGTATGCGCTGACTATGGCCTTTAGGTACCGGGGTGTTCGTTATCGCAATACAGCGTTGCGGAAATTCTAAGACCGCAATACCCATTTTAATATCTTCAGGTTTTTCGCAGCTATGATCCAACGCTCCGCTAGGACAAGCTAAAACACATGGCACGGCGCTGCATGCATAACACCCTCTCTCTCTGGCATCAATATAGGGGGTTCCTACACCATGGCCTTTTCCGAAATCAGCTAATTTTATAGAGTGGTACGGGCATACCTGCAAACATTGGCCGCATTTTATGCACAATGCCAAAAAATCATCTTCTTCGACTGCACCCGGCGGTCTGAGTCTAGTTTCTTCGCCCAACAGATAGGGGCTTAAGGCTACTCCGCCCGCCAAAGCTAGACCAAAAGCACCGAGTGTCGAGTATTTGATAAAATCTCTTCGTTGTGTTTTTACTGTTTTTGCCATCTATAAGTCCTTAACTTTTTACTTTAATTATTGGCTTTAAATCTTCCATTAAAAAAATCGGCTCTGAAAACGGAGCTAATTTCGCTAGAAAATTTAGCAGCGATATTACCGGCGAACCATAGAAAAATTTAACATCAGGATTGTACATCCAAAGTTTATCGGCATATTGATATACTTTATGCGGGGTATCGCCGTACCCATCTTTATTTTTATCAAAACCTTCATAATTATCCCAAAAATTGCCTTCAAAGGTATTACTGTAGGTTCGTGTACCGGTCGAATCATTTATGACATCTTCTATATTACCCAAAAAAATATTATCTTTTATAATATTATTTTCAGATACGGAATGAAAATGCATTGCTTCTGAATTATACAAGATCTTGTTACGGTTAATAAAATTATTTGTATCGGGCTGAAACGGGGATCTATCAATATAAAAACCTCTTGCACAATAAAGAACCGTGTTGTCTTCTACGGTAAAATTGCTTATTTCTTTAAATCCTATACCCATACCTGTGGCACCCAAAGAGCTTCTCACCACATTTCCTGTCGCAATAGCATCTTGAGAATACATAAAAAATATACCGACTGAATTAAAATTATAGGTATTGTTTTTTACATAATTTTTGCCTGCATACATAAAGTGCAGCGAATATCTGCCATACTCTCCATAATTTTCTTCGATGGTATTTCCGTGAGAATACCATACTACCATATCTCTTGATCGTATAAGCGAATTTTTTTTGATCAGGTTGTCATTGCTATACCAAAGCCTTATTCCATCGCCTCTAAGCCCAATATCTACATCTTTTGAATAAATAGTATTGTTTTGTATAATGGAATTATTTGTCATTTGCATATCAATTCCAAACAGACAATCATCAATGACAACATCACTAATCTCGCATTGATCAGCACCATTGATTGCTATGGCGCCGTCTTGCTGATGATGTAAAAAACCGCTATTTATAATTTTTACATTTTTGATAGTAACAAATGAACTATTGATGCGAACTACCGTTCCATTATTGTCACCATCTAGTATTACTCCATCTTCTTTACCTATAATAGACAAAGGCTTGTCTATTATGATATTTCCTTTATATACGCCTGCAGGTAATTTAATGACTGAACCTTCAGGGGCATTATTGATAGCCTCCTGCAAAACATTTGCAAAAGACATTATCATAAGCAGATGGAAAATAAAAATGCTTCTTAACATTTCTTAGACTTTCATCTCTTTCAAGGCTTTTTGTTTAGCAAAATAAGCCAGCAAACTCACAACGCTGATCGCTACAAGAATATAAAAGCCTATAGTTGGATAAGAATGTGTTGTAAACTGTGCGATTTTACCGTCACCAAAAACTGTCGGCATAAAAGGTTTTATCTTGAACATACCCCAGTCATGAAGATTGTGTCCAAAATGATAAAGCCAATACGAATAATCAGCTATAAATACGATAGGCAACACTGCCGGAATCAGCATAATATAACTAAAGATTTTCACGTTATATGCCATAAAAAAGATAACTCCAAGAGAAAGAAGCAAGAGTGCATACGAACCAATTTCTCTTTCTATGATGCCGCCAGTCCACATCGGGTCCATACCGACATAGTGGTTGATCGTATTCATTTCATGCACTTCTCCGCTGTATCCGTCAAAGTGAAAATAGACAGGGATGCCTTCTGGAAATGCATCTTTTGGATAGTTTGGCGCCTCAAGAGAAACAGCCCACAATGGTGTAGACGCAGGTCCAATTTCTGAAGATGTCTTAATCATCTGCTCTAGATTGTTGTGTGCCTCTTTTGGCGTCGTTACACTTTTATATCTTCCTTCATTGTAAAGATTCCATACGCTTTTAGCAATCGGTGCAACCTCTTCGCCTTTGCCTTTATCTATCTTATTGAGCGTACCATGAAAGGCGACCATTGGAAACGTAAAGGCGACTGTCAGCAGCACCAGCGCAATTCCTGCAAATATTCTTGCTTTTAGCAAACTTTTATTCATTTTTATTCCTTATGTGTTAAAGTCTTGGGTATAATCCAACGTTATTTTTATTATAACTAAAACTTTATTTAATTTAAATTGAAAAAAAAAAGACAAGAAGAGCAACGCTCTCCTTGTCTGATATTATACCGTAAGATTAGAAAAGATTAGCGTTTTCTTCTACCCATTTGAGGTATTCAACGATATTTTTTGCGTCTTCCGGACTCATGTTTTGGTTAGGCATTCTTAGATTAAAGTAATCAATCATAGATTTTACATAAGGTTCAGCAAAGTGTTTTTCCGGGTTTAGAATAAAGCTCGCAACCCATTTTGCACCGTCTTCATGTCTTTGTAGAACACCTGTTAAGTCAGGACCTGAACTTACTTTACCGATAACGTGACATCCGTTACATCCGCCTTCAGCAAATGCTTTTTCTCCAGCAACTGTTTCGGCTGACTGCTTAGTTGCAATAAGTCTTACAAGTGCATCTTTTGCACGGATACCAACGTCAGCTGTTTTAACCATATATTGCCAGATCATGTTTTCAAACAAGATGGCTTTTTCCATGTCGCCGGCTGCTACAGCTTCATCAGATTTTTTCTTCTCTTCTGCAATTTTACCATACTGATCAAGTGCATCCACAACAAGGTTTTTAACTACTTCATGTTTATCGTAATTATTCTCTTTCAAGAATTTCACAACACTTTGGATAACTGCATCAGTTGCAGCATTTACAGATACTGTTTTGTCATACTCGGCTTTCAACTGCTCAGGTGACATTGTTTGCATTTTAAGTTTTTGCGCACTTACATATTTTTTATTCGGGTCTTTAACCATCAAATAACCCATCATTTCTAAGTGAAGCGCGGAACAGAACTCTGTACAGTAATAAGGGAATACACCTTCTATATCAGCTGTAAACTTAACACTAGCGGTTTTACCCGGCTCAAGTGATGCGTGAACATTGAAATGGTCTACAGTAAATCCGTGAGTCTCATCTTGCGCTCTTTCAAGGTTTGTCAAGTAAATAGTTACTTCATCGCCTTTGTTAACAGTGATTCTCTCAGGATTGATGTGAGATCTAACAAGTGTTGCGTATACTTTTACTTTGTTGCCGTCTCTTTCAATTCTTTCTTGACCTGCAAGTGTTTTACCCTCATGGATTTCACCTGTTCTAGCGTTTGTACCCATCTCATATCTTACATGCGGATGAAGTCTTTTAGCTTGTATCGCAACAGCATTGTGCGGTTCACCTAGTGGAATCGGCATATCTACCAAAAGATCCATTGTTTTCCCGCTGATATCGATCAACTGGTGGTTTTGCGGATGTAACGGACCAACGTTTTGGAATCTATCAATCGCAAGTTTGTTAAGCGAAACGATATATTTACCTTGAGGCGTTACAGTCTCACTTTCCATACCCATAAGGTGACCTACGTTATAGTGTACGTTTTCTTTGTCAAGTACTTTTAGCTCTTTATAGTTCCATTTTACGATTTGGCTATCCACATATAGTGATGTATAAATCTCACCGTCTACATTTGAATACTGGTTATGTAATGGCCCCAAGCCCAACTCTACTTGTCCGTGAAGTGATTTTTTCATATCAAGGATCGGTATACCATAAGGATCTTTACCTGCATACTCTTTATTTTTGATCAATTTTTGAATTTTTTCAAAATCATAAACAGAAGTATGTGTATCAAGCTTACCGCACACTACGATGTATTTCCCATCAGGAGACACATCAACACCGTGTGGTGATTTTGGCTCTGGAATCAAGAATAATGCATCATTGGCAACTGCTACTTCCATTGGAATTACTTTATGGTCGTTGATAATTTTTACATTTTTAGGATCTTTTGCCAGTTCAGCCAATTTCTGCCAATTGTACACATGTAAAAAGTCGGTGTCATTTCTACTACATCCTGCTTCAAACGGTGGCAAACCAACCTCTATACCCCCTGTATACATCTCAGAGTTAAATGAGTTTGTGAAACCCCATCCAAAAGACATATTTTTACCTGCGTCAGACAAATCCTGCATATAAGGCGGAAGCTCTAGTGTGAAAGATTCTTTCTCTTGGATTCTTCCGATTTTAGGATCAAATTTCCATAGTGTTACACCACCACGGTAAGTCTCTTTATACTCTTCAATCGGATGGTAATCATTATCAAACGGTGCCGCATATTGGCATGCTTCCAAGATATACTCAGAGTTAGGCGTAAAGAAAGATCCACCATGTTCAGATTTAAGTACCGGGTTTACAACGATTTGTTTTGTCTCAAAGTCTGCAAGATCGATTACGGCTACTCTTGGGTTTGCTTTATCATTGATAACAAGCCATTTCCCATCGTATTCACCATTTGTTTCTGAAAGACCCGGATGGTGAGTATCACCCCAATTGATTTCTCTTCCTCTGATATTTCCTTGTCTTAAGACTTTCTTTGACTCTTCGTCAAATCCATATCCTTGCCAAGGCTCCGGCGTAAATACACCAATATACTTCAATAGTCTCATTGACGGAACACCGTAAACCATCATCTGTCCACTTTGGCCACCTGAACTGAATGCAACGAACTCATCCCTTCCACCTGATGGATTGTAAGTTTTGGCTGCTCTTACGACATCTTGCTCTGTTAAGCCTCTGTCTTTCATAACTTTCTCAAGCTCAGCACTAGCATATGACATACTAGAAGCCATACCCAGCCCGAGAGTTACACCTATAAGTTTTTTTGTTAAACTCATCTTTTTACCTCCTTTAATTTTCTTAATGTTAACACAAAATTAACACATTGTCAAGAGAAAATGATAAATTAAACAAATAAGTTCAAAAAGTTTAACTTATGAACTTATCAATGGCAATTTAAGATAGATGCTTCGGGATTGAAGATAAAATCGTAACCGCGATAAAGCGTATATAAACCAAAAACAATGACCGCGATAGAAGCGAGCCGCAACATAACACGTCTTATGGATGTGTTTTTAAAAATGCCGACGAAAAAAGAGAGAGAGAACATGGCAGGTATTGTGGAGATTCCGAATATAAACATCACCACCGCACCCCAAAAAGCACTGGCGGTGCTTGCGGCCGTTATTGCAAAGAAATAAACAAATCCGCAGGGAAGCAATCCGTTTAGCAATCCCAGAAGATAGAAGCTAAAAAGGGACTTTGCTCCTAAAAGTTTCGCGAATCGATCCTGATACCACCTGCTTTTGGAGACTGAGCATTCAATCAAAGACAAAAATTTGATTTTTCCGACCAATGAAAGTCCGGTCAGCACCATAGCGCTTCCTGCAACAAGCAGTAGAATTCCATTGGTAGCATTCGAAAACGTAGCAACCCCCCCAGCAAACCCAAAAACAGCCCCTAAAACAGTATAGGTAGTAACGCGTCCAAAAGAGTACAGAAGATGAGATAATGCCTGGATTTTTCTAGGCGTATGACTGTCTATTTTTGTACTGGCATAGGCAATGGCTATACCTCCGCACATCCCTATACAATGGCCAAAACTTCCTAAAAAAGCAATAGTAATAATCGATAATATAGATGCGATATCCATCAATATCCCAATGCTTTTTTTCTAAGCTTTGGATTTTGCAGGGTTTCTCCGCGAAGCACACGCAAATTCATCTCTTCATAAGTTATGTAATCACCGTTTTTGTTTTTGTACGCACCAAATCCGTAACTCATTGGGGTTATCTCATTGGTTGAATACCAGGCTGCTTTGCCGTCTATCCATTCATTGGTGTCTTTGGTGTAAACCCATATAACCACTTCATTTTTAAATGATTTGTCTTTCAGATAGTTTGCCATTCCTCCGATATCGTGAAAAAATCTTGTTTTTCCATCATTGGTTATGATTTGAGATGCAAACTCCAAAGATTCCACTACCATGCCGCAATCACTGTCTTGATATTTGCCCAAAATGATTTCAAGAGGCTTTTTTTCCATATTGCCCTCTTTTACAGTAACCATCTTCTCTGATGTGACCATAGAGGTAAAAACTGTGGCAATGATGCCTACTATTATCGCAACCACAAGGGCCGGTATTAAAAATTTTTTCATAAAAACACTCCATTTTTCAGATAATACGCCACAACATATAAAGTGCAGACCGATATAAATATTGTATCTAAAACAAGAGAATTTCTATACAAATAATCTGTTTTAAATCGTGTAAGCCTGGAAACAACCAGCCCCGCAATTGCATAAAAAGAGCCTCCGATTAGTGATCCCCAAAGAAGATACCCTATATAGTGATATTCTTTCTGGAAAAGACAATAAGGGCACTTGTGTGTTGGCAGTTCATAAACATACGTTGAAAAAAAGTATGTGAGTGCATAAAATGAGAGCACGAGATACAGTATGTTTGCTACAGTGTTGATAAGCAAATACTTTTTAATATACGTTAAAAACAACAAAACCCATGTCGCATAAAAAAGATATAAAATGCCAAAAATATCCAGCCCAAACGGGAGTGTCAAGCCGCCTGAATTAGCGCCATAAATTGCACTGCAGCACAAAACTACCTCTTCTGTACTAATATTTGTAAAATATAAATATTCTACAACCAGCTCAAGAATAATAAGAAAAAAAAGTATCAAATAGAGATAATATCTGGACTTAATATATGGCAAATTAACCTCAAGTTTATCTTTTGCATTCAAGATCAACCAAGTACCGCTGACAAAGATAATCACCACTTTTAAAATAAGTAAAATCTGTCCGTATTCGTTAGCACTTACTACTCCTGCTGCACACATCGCCCCGGGCAATTTTTCTGACAAAGAATTGAGAAGATTTATAAAAAATGGAAGCAAAACAACTTTTGAACTTAGTGCAAAATAGAGTATCAAAGAAACAAAATAGTCTCTTTTTTCCAGCGTATACTGCAGTTTTGAAGGTGAATTAAAATTCCAACGAGTTAAAATCATATACGCAAAATAAAAAGAAAAAAGAAAAAGCAGACCTATCGTGCCTTCTACAAACAAGAACGCAACCAGTGATTTGGAAAATATCATAACAACATACCCTCTTTGATATGAATAACTTTTAAGTTTGGCACCATTTGTTCAAAAATCTCATCATGGGTTGCCACTAAGACCGTTGTTCCGTTTTGATTGAGTTTGGTTAAAATCTCTATCACATTTTCTGAATTTTTTCTATCCAAATTTGCAGTTGGTTCATCAGCTAAAATCAGCTTGGGATTGTTGATCAACGCTCTTGCAATAGCGCATCGTTGTTTTTCGCCGCCGGAGAGATTTCTTGCAAAAGTATTTTTCTTTGTCTCAAGATTTACCAAAGAAAGAAGCTCCAGTGCTCTTGCTTTCATTTGAGCTACAGGAGTATTTGTAGGGACAAGAGCGGTTTGCACGTTTTCCAACACTGTAAATTCATCAAAAAGATTAAAGTTTTGAAAAATAAACCCAAGATGCTCTCTTCTAAAAGTAGATGCGTGAAAGTCGGGCATTTTTGATACAGGATTGGAAAAAACTTCCAGTTTGCCGCTTGTAGGCTTCAAGAGTGCTCCCATAACCGAAAGAAGCGTACTTTTTCCGCTTCCGCTTACACCCTTGAGTATACAAAATTCGCCTTCTTGTACATGCATAGAAATGTTTTTCAGCGCATGAAATTCCCTTGGCGTGTGCGCTGAAAATACAAGATTTAAATTTTCTATTTCGATTATATTTGTCATTTGACTGCCTCCGTCGGATCTGCGATTGAACTTTTCCATGCAGGATGCAGCGTGCTTGCAAGGTATGGAACAATGGTTATAAAAAAGAGTATGGCAAACGAATTGATATCAAAAAACGGCTCAAGGCTTATATCTTTGTATACATTGTCGCTTCCTAAAAAAATAGAGACAAAAATATTATTTTTAAACAAAAAGATATAAAGATACGAAAGCAAAATACCGCTCAAGAAAGAGACAAACGAAACAATCATAGCTTCACTCATTTTCCACTTGATGATGTCATTGATGCTCCATCCTATCGCTCTTAATATACCAATTTGTTTTTTGCCGGCTCCGCTGATTGAACTGGCCTGCGAATAAAATATGACTAAAAAACCCAAAAAAGAAGTAATAAACAATGAGAGGAATATGCCTCCTTTATAATCATACAGTTCATGGGAGTATTTGTACATATTGGCTTTGGTGATGATTTTTGATGTGGGTGTAATCACGAGCAATTTCTGAACAATATTGTCTATTTCAAGTTTATTGGGGACGATAATACCAATCTCGCTTGCTTCGTTTTCTTCATATCCCAAAATATCTTTGGCAATGGCTATATCCATCACGACACTGTCATTTAAAAAAAGGTTAATTTTTTTATCAAATACGCCGGAAATATAGACCTTTTTCGGCTCCTCGTCTTCCACGATAAAGTTAAAAAATTTATCATAATAATATTGTTCAAACAGTTTTTTTACCGCACTTGAAATAAGCATATTGTCTTCTTGCAAAAAAGCCTTCAAATCAAAATTCTTATACAGATGCTTGATCTGTTTTTCTTGGTCTTCATCTAAAAAATCAATACCGATCACATTGATATACCGGTTTGCCGTATCAAAAAAATAATAGCCAAAAACTCTTTCATATGCTTTTTCGACTCCGGGAATTTCATTTATTTCATCCACGATGCTGTTATCTATGGGGTGATTTCTAGAGGCCTTCTTGTGCTGAATAATGATATCAGGCTGTCCTTGCAGTTCCGCATCAAGCGAATTTTGAAGTGATGATGAAGTAAAGATAAAAGAAGAGGCTATAAAAATAAATAGCGTAAAAAAAATAAAAATTACAATATTTTTTGATAAATTTCTTATCAGTGTCAAAGATGCAAATTTAAAAAAATTCATGGGCGGTCACCTTATTTTTATATACAAAAGAGTTCTTTTCTGTTTTTTCAATTCCAAACCGATCGTATCCAAATCTAGTCTCTGCCTCTTTGGATGAAAAAGCGAAGACTGAAGGGGTGTTTAGGCTCGGTGTTGTGTTGGATGGCTCAGTTTTATTTACAACCACGGTAATAAAACCTGCCAACAATATGATAAAAATAGTTATAAAATATTTATAAAATTTATTCATTATGCCTCAATTGTCAAGTTCGTGTACTTTTGCTTCTGTAATTTCATTAAATTTCAATACTGTTTTACCGTTATGTTCTTTAAGAAACGTATCAGCATCCTTTTTATTTTCAAACGGAATCAACTCATTTCCCATAGGGCCAAACACATTTGAGTGCAATACATAAAAAGCTTTTTTACCGTCTATCTCATTTTGCGTATAATAATCAGTGACTCTTATCTCTTCAAACTCTTCGGTTGTATGTGAAGAGCCAAATTTTGAAGGGGCAAAATAAAATTTCATTAAATCTTTTACGCCATCAAAATAGTGCGTATGTTCCTTCGTGACAATTTTTGCTGCCCATTTTGGATATTTTGAGACAAACATTCCGCATACGGGACATTTTGCCTTATCGGGAACCTGCATAATGTTTTTGTTTTGTATAAGATCACCGAATCTTTTCACTTCCCATAAATACACAGAAACCGTCTGTAAATTATCAGCGCTCAATCTTCCGCATCGTTTATTTTCCTCTATATCTGTTTTTAAATCAAGCAAAGAGCTGTATTGGTTTGGATCAAACTTTTCGCATAATCTTTCAAAGATTTTTTCGCCTTTTTTGTAAAGTTTCTCTTGTTTTGCCTTAAAAAATTCTCTGTCTAAATCCAAATCTTTTATTGCAAGATACAACGTAAAATCAAAATCCCTTATGTCTCCTCCAAACTCTTTTACAAAATCTTTGGCATCAGCTTCATTTTCGAATGCTATTTTTGAAAATTTTGAATAGGTTGTTTTTGCTTTTGAATTGACAACATAATGGGCCGTCAAGGCATTTACAAACTTTTCATGTTTTGCATCAACCACCAAAAGTTCTTTTATCCTTGTTTTAATAGCATCGTAATCTTCTGCTAAAAACCTTAATGCGGCGTATTGTTTTGTTTGACCGTCCGTCAATTTTGCCATATAGTTTGTTTTATACGTGTCGGCCAACTCTTCTGCACTGACAGAGCACCATTTTTGAACAAGTACGGGGTTTTTGCCGGTCACTCTTTCTTTAAACGTTTTTGCATCTAAAGAAAGAGTGAATAAAAGAGTAGCCGCAGTAAAAACTGCAGCTACTTTAAAAGAAAAACTATTTATTGCCATTTTGTTCCATCATTTTTTTCTTAAACATCTCAGCATTTGCCTTTATCTCTTTATTTTCTCCGTATTGCTTCTCAAAATTTCCAAGCTTTTGATCCCAAATATGAAGAGAAATTGTCTGCAGCTGCATATCGTCGAGCTCTCCGCATGCTTTTGAATCCCTAATCATAGTTTTCATTGTTCCTATATTGTGTGCATGAAATGTGTCTATCTTGGCTTTATCACACTTTTCATTGTAGAGTTTTTCTCCCATCTTCCACATCTTTGAGCTTTTCATTGCCAAAAGCATTCCCATGTCTTTTGTAAAATCATTAACGGCTGTTTTGTATGTCTCATCAAAATCCATCACTGTTCCGCCATTTTTAGCAGCAAAATCTTCTGCTTGTGCTTTTTGTCCAAAAGCGTATTTGCTGGTCATTGTCATAGTTCCGGGTTTGCTGCTGCCCACCACATAAAAAGCTTTTTTTGCATCTACAAATTGATTGGATGAGATATCAACCACTTGAATGGATTTTATGCTCTCTTTTTTGTCTCTTAGGTATCCCATCTCCATCTCTTCTGTCAAGCAGTGTATGGAACAATACTGTCTGTGTGTTCCGTCTGTCAGCTCAACGGCATGAGAGGTTTTATAATACTTAGGAAGATTCATTCCGCAATTTGGACAGTAGAGCTTATCTTCTCCTTTTTGAAGCAGGGTCGCTTCTTTTTCCGGAACCGACTGAAACATTTCCTGTGCATACGCACCTACAAGTGTAAACACCATTGCAACCATTGCCATTTTAAACAACTTCATGAAACTCCTTTGATAGTTTAAGAATCTTATATATACACTATAAATTCCGACACTTCTATTTTATTTTGTGCACATATGTGCATATGCACAGAGCTATACTACCATACAGAGTATTAATTAAATGTTAATTTTTTAAGATCCAAACATATTTTTGTGCCTTCGTCTTTTTTTGAAGTGATCTTTATTTCTATTTTATTGTTATCGCAAAACTCTTTGACAATATTCAGTCCTATGCCATGGCCAAAAATATTGCTGTCCTCTCTGTAATATCTTTCGAATATGCTAAAAAGATTTTGGTTTTCTATTCCTATGCCGCTGTCTTCTATGCAGAGCTTATCGTTTTTAAATTCTATATGTACAAATCCGTCTTTTTTGTTGAATTTAATGGCATTTGAGATGAGATTTTCTATCGTTTTTGAAAAACCTCTTTTGTCGCATTTTATATGGTGTACAGGACAATTCACTGTTATGTTAACTTCTTTTTTTACATCATCAAACTTTTTAACTGTCCGGTCTAAAAACTCCCTCAACTCAAACTCTTCTATCTCTATGCATCCATTTTCTTTTCGCAAAAGATATTCAAGTTCGTTGTATAGGTCTTGAAGGTTCGCGGATGAACTGGAAATTCTTTGCAGCCGTTTTAAATTTTTTTCATCCTTGAGTGTGCCTGCAAGGAGTTTTACATTTGCATCTATGGTCGCAATAGGAATATTTAACTCATGCAGTGTATTTTTTATGTACTTTTCCATAGCTATTTGAGAATCGAATAACGGTTTTGCTACAGCTTTTGCCAGATAATACCCCAAGACGGCTATCAAAATAATATTGCCGGCAAAAAAAACAATCTCATTAAAATGAAAAACTTCCCGCAGTATTTCCAAGCACACATATGAAAATAACATTAAAAATAAAAAAGTCAATGTCTGCAAAAGGGCATATGAATTAGAGTTTGAGTTTATAGCCTACTCCTTTTATGTTTTCTATCATATCTTTGCCAATAAGATTTTTAAGCTTTGTTATATACACTCTGAGTGATCCGCTGCTAAAAGTATCATCCTCCCAAACATTTTCTATAATATGCTCTTTTGAAACCACTTGATTTTTATTTTTTATAAAAATCTCTAAAAGCTTTGCCAGCTTTTGTGGAAGTTTTGTGCTCCCTTTTGGGGTCAATAAAGTACACTCTTTAATGTCATAAGATATGTCCTGGGTTAATTTGATTTCTGTATTGTAAGCGGCGGTTCTTTTTAGCACAGCTTCCACCCTGTGAATCAACTCATCATTATCAAACGGTTTTTTGATAAAATCATCACATCCGCTTGAAAAAGCCTCATTTAATACCTCTTTTTCTTTGTGGGAAGTTAAAAAAATAGCCGGTTTGTAGGTATTGTTTATCCTTAATTCTTCTAATAGCTTTATGCCGTTTGAGCTAGGTAGATTTATATCCAAAAGATAAAGATCAAACACTTCCGTGCAATCTAGTTCAATTGCTTCTTCATAATTATTCGCGATTTTACTGCTAAAACCATTTACCTCCAAGACATCCTCTAATGTTTGCGCAAGAAGTTTATCGTCTTCTACGATTAATATATGGTTCATAGCAGGACCTCTTTTAAAAAATCTTTGCTCATTCTGTGCCCTTTTTCTTCCTTTGTATCTTACTTAAGATAATTAAAACATATAATTATAATAACCGTTTTTAAATTAGCACAAAATTAATTATAAGCAAATTTGGACATATATTGTCTTAAAAATTCTTTAAAAGCTTTTAAATCTCTATTTTAAAATGTATTTACTGTTTATTTGTTCCCGAATCTCTAACTGCTATAATAATAGCTGGATTCAATACGATGTTAAGATAAAAAAGAAAGGATAACTATTTTAATGGCAAAAACACAGAGTTTCGAACAACATGCAGACGCTTATGAAGTATGGTTTGAAAAAAACCAAACAATTTATGAAGACGAGGTGCAGACCGCAAAAAAACTGATAGGCTCGGCTTCCAACGGCCTTGAAATAGGGATAGGAAGCGGAAAATTTGCGCTCCCTTTGGGCATCAAAATCGGTATCGAGCCTTCAAAGAGAATGAGGCAACTTGCGCAGGAAAAAGGACTGGAAGCCATTGACGGCATTGCCGAAAATCTTCCTTTTGAGAATGAAAAATTTGATTTTGCCGTCATGATCACAACGATTTGTTTTGTGGACGATCTGTTTGAAGCCCTATCGGAGGCCTATCGCGTCATCATTCCGGGCGGATTTCTTCTTATCGGCATGGTTGAAAAAAATTCGCCGATGGGGAAAAAGTATCTAGAGAAAAAAGCCGAAAGCAAATTTTACGGAGAGGCTTCTTTCTATTCGACCCAAGAAGTTACCACACTGGCACAAAAAGCCGGTTTTGTTTATGATACTGCTTTGGGGGTTAAAAGTACAAACAACGGTTTTGTCTTTATCAAATACGTCAAGCCGAAAATATTATCATAATGCGGCAAAACAATAATCCATGAAAAATTTTTAAGTTTATTATAAATTTTGGAATTTTTTTTGAGTTAATTTTGGTACAATAAATTAGCTGGGATTGAAATTGTCATATTTCAACAGGAGCTATAAAATTAGAGGAGTTCACATGTCCACAAAACTTATTATTATTACTGATCTGCAACGCTTTAAACTTTTTGGCAGCAAAATTGATCCGATGGGAAGAGAAGCCCTTGATCTTATTCAAAGCATAGACAGCCTGGAAACACATCTGAGAATCAGAGAAAAAGTTTCTGATCGTCAAGGGAATTTTCACGGTGTAGGAGGAAGCGGTTCGGGCGAAGACCACAACCTTGGCCTTGAAGAAGAACGACGACGGATCAAAGAGATAGCACAGGAAATCTCAAATGCACTTGCAGAGCATAAGCATGAAGAATGGTATTTGGCTGCACCAAAAGCTATCAACAATCAAATCGTGGAACTTTTAAACCCTTCAGTAAAAAGCAATATGACAATCAATCTTCAATCAGATCTCACTAAGATTCCTGACGATCAATTGTTGAAACATTTTACCAAAGAGGCGTAAAAAACGTTTTCAAAGGAGTTACAATGTCGTCCGCAGCATGGCTTTCTAAAAAACTCGAAGACGGGAGGATTGCATGCGAAGCATGCAATCAGCACTGCAAACTTCATGAAGGAGAATACGGCATCTGCGGTATTCGCAAGGTTGAAAACGGGGAGTTGAAACTTCTTACCTATGGCCTGGCTGCTGCGGTCAATGTCGATCCGGTTGAAAAAAAACCGATGTTTCATTTTTTGCCTGGATCAAAGGCCTTTTCGTTTGGGACGGTTGGCTGCAATTTTTCTTGCAAATTTTGTCAAAATTTCGATATTTCCCAATACCCAAAAGAACACAACCATGAAGTTTTCGGACGCCCTCTCTCTCCGCAGACAGCAGTAGATTTAGCGCTTCAGCAGGGATGCCAAAGTATCGCTTATACCTACAATGAGCCTGTAGTTTTTTTCGAATATACCTATGATACCGCTAAACTTGCGCATGAAGCAGGACTGAAAAATATCTATGTCACCAGCGGCTATGAAACCCGTAAAGCAATCGATACAATCGCTCCTTTTTTGGACGGAATGAATATCGATATCAAATCCTACAGTCAGTCTTTCTATAAAAATATCTGTGGCGCATCGCTTAAACCTGTGCTTGATACCATTGAATATGCGCGCAAAAAAGAGATATGGGTAGAGACAACCACCCTGCTCATTCCGGGACACAATGACTCAGATGAAGAGATCCGCGCCATCGCTAAATTTCAAGCGGATCTTGATCCGTCGATGCCATGGCATATCAGCGGTTTTTATCCGATGTATAAAATGAAAGATGTTCCCCCTACTCCGCCCCAAACACTTCGCCGCGCCTATGAGATCGGCAAGGAAATGGGGTTAAAATATGTTTATGTAGGAAACATCGACGATGAAAGTCGTGAATCAACCTACTGTCCCAACTGTCATCATTTGGTGATTGGCCGGCATGGCCATATCGGTCAATATGTAACGAATCATTTAATCAATGCCAACGAATGTCCTTCCTGCGGAACCAAGATCGAAGGGGTATGGAGTTAAAGCTGGGATATTATCTCCGAAAGAGTGGGATGCACATGAATAAGCGCAGAAAGCTCTTTAACAGTTAGCTTTTTCTCAACAGCCAATAGCAGCTGATGAATAAGCTCTGTTGCCTGCATTCCGACAATGCAGGCCCCTAGCACTTCATTGGTTTGAGAACACGCAATTAGTTTTATAAACCCCGAATCATCTCCTGCAATTTTTGCTTTAGCGTTTGCTTTAAAAAAAACTTTTTTCACGTCAAAAGCATAACCTTGCTTTTTGGCTTCTTTCTCGTTTAGCCCACAAGAAGCAATTTGCGGATCTGAAAAAATCGCGGAAGGAGAAACATGCGTATTGATGACAGTTTGACCTGTAATAATATTATGTGCTGCGATCTTTCCTTCGGCGTAAGCTGTATGCGCATAGCCCGGCGTATCAATACAATCTCCGACGGCATAAATATGTTTTTGGCTTGTCTGAAATGCCTCGTTTACCTCGACAAACCCCTTTTCATCTTGCCTGATAGCGGCATTTTCAAGTTTTAACTCCTTAGTGCGGGGCACTCTTCCGATGGCACACAAGAGTGTTTCGCATGTTATCCGCTCTTCGTTTTCTGTCTTAAGCAGCAATTCAACCCTTTCATTGTTTACCTGCACGCCTAAAATATCCGCCGAAGTAAACACTTGAATGGAACGCTTTTTAAAAGAACGCAAAAGCGCTTTTGATACATCTTCGTCTTCTTTGGAAAGCAGCTGAGGCCCTCGCACAATCATCGTTACTTCTGTGCCAAACGTACTAAAAAATGTAGCAAACTCGCATCCGATCGGTCCGCCTCCGACAATTGTGATAGACGAAGGAAGCGATTGCATCTCGAACACCTCCCTGCTGGAGATAATACGCCTGCCGTCCAAAGGAAGATTCTCTGCTTCTTTGGTCTGCGAACCTGTTGCGACAATACACCGCTCAAAGCCTATCGTTTCTCCTGAAACATCGATATGATACGGATCTATAAAAGATGCGCTTCCGTAAAAGATCTCTACGCCGGCTTGTTCTAGCAGCCACACTACCCCCGAGCGAAGCTCGTTTTTTAGCGATTGGGTTTTGTTTAAAAGCCGGTGTATGTCTAATCCTTTAGATTCCATTTGTAATCCGTAATCACTAAAAAGCGAAGCTTTTGTGGCAAACTCCGCACATTGCAAATAGTTTTTGGTCGGAATACATCCTTCATTGAGGCATACGCCGCCGATCTGCTCTTTGTTTTTCTCTATAAGCAACGTTTTCACTCCTGCTCTACCAAGCTGCAAGGCTGCTTCATATCCCGCAGGCCCTGCTCCGATGACTACCGCTTGCATCTGTTTCATTTTTCCTCCAAATATTCATGTGCCATATAGCTGCTTCGCGTATAAGGCGAACTTTTAATATGATCAAATCCCATCTGCATGCCTGTCCGTCGGAACATTTCAAATCGTTCCGGATTTACATACTCGACAACCCTTTCATGGCGGGATGACGGCGAAAGGTATTGTCCGATGCTTAAAAGACGGCAACCTGCGCTTAAAAGGTCCTCCATCAGTTTAAACACTTCATCGTCTCTCTCGCCAAGACCAAGCATAATGCCGCTTTTGGTTGCGCAAGAAGGATTAAAAGACAAGAGTTTTTGCAATACACTCAATGAGCTTTGATAGGTTGCGCCTTTACGTATATGATACAGCCGCGGCACCGTTTCTAGATTGTGGCCGATGATTTCGGCGCCGCTCATTGCAACATGCCGGAGTGCGGCATCGTTATTTTGCAAATCGGGAATGAGAATTTCAACAATAATTGCATCATCTATCGCCTTTATGGCCTGTACCGTTTTATAAAATTGCGCTGCACCTCCGTCATGAAGATCATCCCGTGCAGGAGAAGTGATCACGACATGCTTCAATCCCAGCTTCAAAACTGCCCAAGCTATATTTTCAGACTCTAAAGGATCAAAAGAAAGCGGTTTTGCTCTATCTACGGCACAAAAGCTGCATGCGCGGGTACAGCGGGTTCCCAAGATCATAAAGGTTGCCACTTTTTGTCCAAAACATTCGCTGATATTGGGACACCATGCTTCTTCACAAATAGTATGAATGCTTCTTTCCCCTAGCAGCTCTTTCATTGCCCGATGTGCACTGGGCGTAATTTTTTTGCGAAGCCAATCGGGTTTAGGAGCAAAGCTTGCCATAAAGACTCCAATTTTCCTGGGTATACTTGCTCGCCAAAAGCGCTTTTGCGTTTTGCTCTTCAGCCAAACTAAGTGAATCTGCCACCGTATCTGCTTCAAATGTTTCACAAAATGCTTCAATCAATATAGTTGAAAGCTTCTCATAGGATAGCTCAACACCAAGCTTCTGAAGCGTCGCTGCTTTACTGAGGCCCGATTCTTTAAAAAACAAAGTCTCAAACATCCTCTCATCAATCTCTATAGGTATGCTTCCCTGCTGCAAAAGTGTATGCTTTGTGTATCGCTGGGCATTGCCTCCCATTTTTTTGCCTTTAATGAAAAGATCATACGGTTCGCATCCTGCCAAGCAAACACTTGAAGGCTGGCTTTGAATGCCTGTTTCGCATGCGAATTTTGCCTTAAGACCGATTTTTTCGTACAGACATATCAAAAACCGGCATAAATAGCGATAATTTTCTTTAATACTTCTTTCGCCCATCAAGGAACGAGAAAGGATAAGCGAATACGAAAGATCCTTATCGTGCACCAAGATACCTCCGCCGCTTAAGCGCCGAACAATACCGATCGATTTTTCTTTTACGTTTTGCAGATCAAGATCCTTTGCAGGATCACAAAAACGCCCTACGCTCAAAGCCCTATCCCACCGGTATAAACGAAGAATAGGCAAATCGCCCTTTTTATGGCTCTCTAGCAATGCCTCATCCACGGCCATATTCCATGCCGCATTTCCCGTTTTGGTCTCAATAATTCTCCAGCATTTTTTAGTAAACATAGCTTTTATGATGCAATTCGTTTGGCAAAATATGCAATCATATGATCAAGCGTATCTACTTGACCGTAATCGGCTTCAGGCACTGCAATCCCCAATACGTCATTGAGTGCGGTAAGAATTTTTAGAAAATCGAAAGAATCAATCTCCAGCGAACGCTGAATGTTTTTATCAGAAACAATTTCATTCTCTTCAACATCCGGTGCAATCTCTAAAATTTGTTCGATAATAGTTTGTTTAATCTGTTCTTTGGTCATAGCAACTCCCCTGGCGTTTGTAAGATTTGATTGAATTTGTTTAGAAATTGTCCTCCGGTGCGTCCGTCGGTTGCCCGGTGATCTCCTGCAAGGGTTGCCTGCATCACTTTGCGTACACAAAGCGCATCTCCCTCTGCCCACGGTGCATCGATGATACGTCCCAACCCTATGAGCGCAACTTGCGGCGGGTAAATCACTCCATAAACGTTTTCAACCCCCAAATCTCCCAAATTGGTGATGGTAATCGTCTGCTGGGTAATCTCTGTATTGCGGAGTTTTCCCGAGCGTGTACGCGTGATCAGCTCGCCGAGCGCTTGCATCGTGGTATCCAAATCCATCTGCTCTGCCCCCAAAATCGCCGGAGTAATAAGTCCCTCTTTACGCAGCGCAATTGCAATGCCCGGATTGATCTGCGTACTCATTTGCAATTGGTCATTTTTCCAAAAACCGTTAAGCTCCGGGACTTCTTTAAGCACAAACACCGCTGCACGTATCAAAAGGGCCACAGGCAGAATGCGCTCTTGGATGCTTCTGTTTTTGTTATACGCTTCAAGCCAATGCAGTGCCGGCGTCATATTGACGGAAGTACTGAGATAGTAATGGGGAATCTCGGCATTGGAGCGGCTCATCGCTTTGGCGATGGCTTGACGCATACCGCTTGGCTGCAGTGTTTTGGCCGTAACTTCAGATTCGATTGCGGCAAGATGTACCGTTTTTTTGTCTGCCACAACACTTGAAAGCTCTACGCCCAGCTCTTTGGCTCTCTTTCGTGCTGCAGGAGAGGCTTTGATCCTCTCAGGAGTCACCGTTTCGTGTTTAGGCTCTTTGGGAGTTTCTAAAGAAAGTGTTACAAGATCTTGGGTTATTTGCTTGGCGGTTGTTGCCGTATCTTTGTTGCCAATAAGCGCCAACGGCATCCCTACTGCGCATTCGGTTTCCTCTTCGACTAAAAGCTTCTCTATAATGCCGTCTTCAAATACTTCAATTTCAATCACCCCTTTGCTTGTCTCCACTTCAGCGATTACCATTCCTTTGCTTACAGGATCGCCTTCTTTAACCTTCCATTCCATCAAGACAGCCGATTGCATATCTGCGCCGAGACTTGGCATGACAAATGTACTCATATCCCCTCCATAAGTTTTTTTGCCGCAGCAACAATCTTTTCAGGTTGCGGCAAGGCGGCCTGCTCAAGATGATTGGCATAAGGAAAAGGCACTTCAGCCGAACAAACCCGCATCATCGGGGCATCAAGCTCATAAAAAGCCTGCTCATTGATGCGCGCCATGATCTCCGCGGAAATACTGCCTGATTTCCACCCCTCATCAACGATGAGCACACGATGGGTTTTGCGGACAGAACGCATGATTGTCTCATCATCCAACGGACGCAGAGAACGCAAATCGATCACTTCCGTCTCCATCCCCTCTTTGGAGAGAATTTCTGCTGCTTCAAGCGCCTTAAAAAGACTGATGCCGTAAGTAAAGATACTGAGGTCTTTTCCTTCACGATGTACAAGCGCTTTGCCTATCTTGAGCGGTTCTGCTTGCCTATCTAGCGCCCCTTTGGCATTGTAAAGCAGAGAATTTTCAAAAATCAATACCGGATCAGGATCGGCAAGGGCAAGCCCCACCATATCGTATGCATCCTGCACAGTTGCAGGCGTAAGCACTTTGAGCCCTGGGATATGGGCATACCACCCTTCCAAAGAATGCGAATGCTGCGCGCCGAGCTGTTTTCCCCCGCCTGTTGCCATGCGGATCACCAGCGGCACGTTAAACTGTCCGCCGGACATATGCAGTATCGTAGCGGCATTATTCATAATCTGATCGAGCGCCAAAAGACTGAAATTAACCGTCATGATCTCTACGATAGGCCGCATTCCGTTAAGCGCAGCACCGATTCCCGCACCGGTAAAGGCCGACTCGCTAAGAGGGGTATCGATGATCCGTTCGCTTCCAAACTGCTCCAGCAATCCCATACTTACGGCAAAGCTGCCGCCATAGCGTCCGACATCCTCTCCCATTAAAAAAACTCTCTCATCGCGCTGCATCGCTTCGCGGATAGCCACTCTCACTGCTTCACGATATGTGATTGTTTCATTCATTGATCTGCTCCCGAAGAATAAACAAATTTTTCCAAATCCTCAAGAGGCTCCGGCGTACCTTGCTCGGCATACTCTACCGCTTCGTTTACGATGGCGGCAACCTCTTTTTCGATTTCGTCTTTTTTTATACTTGTCCAAGAACCCTCGGACTCAAGTTTGCTTTGCAGCGCCAGAAGCGGATCTTTTTTTTTCCACTCCTCGACTTCTACTTTATCTCGGTAAAGTTCCGCATCAAACATCGAATGCCCCCGAAAACGATAGGCAAGGCACTCCAAAAAAAACGGCCCTCCGCTTTCTTTGATCTGCAATACTGCATTTTTTGCCGCTTTTGCAACCTCCAACACATCCATGCCGTCAACTTGGCCGGCCTTTATACGGTAAGAGAGGGCTTTTTGGGCAAGATTGGGTTCTGACTGGGAAAGCTCCAGCGCCGTTCCCATCCCGTAGCGGTTATTTTCACAAACAAAGAGAATTGGCAGATGCCACAATGCTGCCAAATTGAGCGATTCGTGAAACTCCCCTTCGGCTACCGCACCATCACCAAAAAAACAAATAGTGACACGGTTGCTTTTCATCATCTTGTCCGCAAGCGCCATACCCACTGCCAACGGCAATCCTGCTGCCACGATAGCGCTTCCGCCGTAAAAACGCGTTGCTGCATCAAAAAGATGCATTGAGCCGCCCCGCCCAAGACAGCATCCCTGGGCTTTACCAAACATTTCCGCCATGATTGTTTTAGCCGGAATGCCCCGTGCTAATGCATGACCGTGCTCACGATAGGTAGCAAGAATACTGTCTTCAGGACTTAAAGCATCCATCACACCCACCGCAATAGCCTCTTCGCCAATATAAAGATGCAAAAATCCTCGAATTTTCTCATGGCTGTACATTTCAACACACTTCTCTTCAAACCGCCGTATCAGCAGCATTTGGCGATAGTAGTGCTCCAGAAGAGCAAAATCTGTCTGCATTTTCGTTCCCCTTTATGCTTCCAAAGTAGAAATGTCGCCTTCGGGAAGGCCCATTTCGCGCGCTTTAAGGAGCCGGCGCATAATTTTTCCGCTTCTGGTTTTGGGAAGGCTTGGCAGAAATTCAATCTCTTTTGGAGCAATGGCTGCGCCTAGTTTTTTTCGCCCAAAACCGATCAGCTCTCGCCGAAGCTCCTCACTGGGCTCAAATCCTTCTTTCAAAGCGACAAAAGCTTTTACCAACTGTCCTACCGTCGGGTCAGGTTTGCCGATCACCCCTGCTTCAGCCACAGAAGGGTGTTCCATCAGTATACTTTCGACCTCAAAAGGCCCCACCATATGGCCGGAAGTTTTGATAATGTCATCAGCACGCCCGATAAACCAAAAATACCCCTCTTCATCTTTATAGGCCAAATCTCCTGTCAGATACCATCCCTCAACAAAACATTTCTCATAACGCTCTTCGTCATGAAGATAACCCCGAAACATCGAAGGGCCGCCCGGCTTAAGCGCAAGCTCCCCCTCTTTATACGGGCCAATGATCTCGACAATACCGCCGTTTTCTTTTTTTTGAACGATTGCTGCTTCTACTCCGGGAAGCGGCCGCCCCATAGAACCCGGCCAGATTGGCTGGGAGATCAGATTGGCAATCATGATCCCCCCTGTTTCCGTCTGCCACCAATTATCATGAATAGGCAGTTTCAATTTTTCTACACCCCAAACAACCGCTTCGGGATTAAGAGGCTCTCCAACACTTTGAATGAGCCGCAGTCTCGAAAGATCATACTCTTTTGGCGGTTCAAAACCAAGACGCATCAGACGCCTTATCGCCGTAGGGGCCGTATACCAAACGCTTACTTTTTCATTTTGTAAAATCGCATACCACCGCTGTGCATCAAATTCTGATTCATCCACAACGTTTGTAATCCCATGAAGCCAAGGAGCAATGATACCATAAGAGGTTCCTGTCACCCAGCCCGGATCCGCAGTGCACCAAAAAATATCATCAGGATGAAAATCCAAGACATATTTGCCGCTCATCCAATGCATATAGATTGCCTTATGTACATGCACAACACCCTTGGGCATTCCTGTCGTCCCGCTGGTAAAATGAAGAAGAGACATATCTTCGGGGTCTGTGGGCAAAATCTCAAAAACATCGGAGGCTTTTTGCATCAAACTCGCCAAAGAGCGCACTTTGCTGCTCTCATCTTCTTGCGCATCAATAAGCAGCACAACTTCCAATTGCGGCAGCTGATCAAGCAAAGGACGCACTTTCTTCTCAAAAAGAGCTTTTGTCGTCAAAAGCGCCTTGGCGTCGCCCCGCACCATCCGCTGCAATATTGGCTCCGGGCCAAACTGGGAAAAAAGCGGACATAAAACACTGCGATTTTTAAAAATGCCCATTGCCGCAATATAGAGCTCCGGAAGGCGTGTTGACAATGTAAAGACACAATCCCCTTTGGAAAGACCGAGCGAACGGAGCACATTGGCAAACTTGGCGCTCTCTTGCTTCATCTGCTTAAATGTAAATTCGCGCCTTTGGCCGTCTTCCCCCAGCCACACCAAAGCGGTTTTTTGAGCCAACGGGCCATTGGCATGCCGATCGATCGCTTCATGCGCAATGTTTAATCCTCCAGATGGCAGCCCCTCAAACTGCGATGCTACCTCTTCCCATTGAAACTCTTTATAAGTTTTCTCATACTCTGTCAAATGGGGACGCACCTTCAGCTCTTCTACCTGTTTCTCAATACGATTTCTTTCCACTTTGCAGCCTCCGCATTATTTTTTGCCTACTGTATAAATTGTACCAAAAAAATATTAGATTAATTAATCTAATTTTATAAAAACTTTATGTTATATCTATATGCTGCAGGTCATACAAAAACTGTGCATCTGTATTTCTGTCCGAAATTTTATTGGGCCAAGCGTACTTCTACTTTAATTGTGTTTTGGTTTCTAATAATTCCAAGCGTTACTTTATCACCGACTCGATGTTCGTCCAAGATGGCAAAAAGATTAGAGAGCGAACGAACCTTTTTCCCGTCAACAGATACGATAACATCACCAAGAATAACATGATCGCTCCTATCAATCCGGCTTCCGGTAATGCCGGCATGAAAAGCGGGCGAATCTTTTTGCACACCCAATACCGCTACGCCTTCCATGCCAAACTTCTCGGTAATCAAATTATTTAAACCCTCATCTACAATAATTCCTAGTGACGGCCGTATGTATTTGCCGCTTGAGATGAGTGGCGGAACGACACGGTTGATCGTATCTACAGGCACCGCAAACCCGATACCCGCATAGGCACCCGACGGACTGTAAATTGCTGTAGTGATGCCGATCAACCGTCCTGAACTGTCCAGCAAAGGCCCGCCTGAATTTCCGGGATTGATGGCCGCATCCGTCTGGATCAAATGCTCAATGGCCAGACCGCCCTCAAGATCCAATGTGCGGTCGAGCGCCGAAACGATGCCGCTTGTAAGCGTATAGTCCAATCCGAAAGGATTGCCGATAGCAAAGACTTTTTGTCCGACTCTTAGATCGTGGCTGGAACCTATTTTTAACGGGGGAGGCGAATTGAAAGCCACAAAGATTTTTAAAACGGCAAGATCATGCTCAGGACTTGCGCCGACAAGAGATGCCTTATGGCTTTGTCCGTTATTGAGCCAAACGGTAGCCTCTGAAGCCCCTTCGATCACATGAAAATTGGTTACGATATGGCCATGAGTATCCCACACAAAGCCAGACCCGGCTCCTTTTGGTACGCTAAAGACGTTTCTATTCCAAAAATCCCTCACTCTTTGGCTTGTTGCAATATAGACAACCGAAGGACTTGTTTGCTCAAAAACAGCGATCGTTCTTTGTTCGTCATCGCACAGATGCTCTTTTGGCGTCACTTCCCTAGGGGAAGAAGAAGGAATGATAAAATTTTTATACACAATTATAGATAGATAGACAGCAGCCAGCCCTGTGATCAGAAAAAAAACTGCCGTTGTTATTTTGGATGTGTTTTTATTTTTGTATTCATTATCCATACCGCATAATCCTGCTGCGAGATTAAACTTCCAAACCTATTCCCAAATAAGTATTATACGCTATATAGCAAAGAATTAAACTGATCCCTTTTGCTCTTGTTAGAGTTCCGTTTCCCCCGTTGGCTTTATATGCCATAGCCAAAAGCGCCAAAGTCAAAACAAACATCACCATCCAATCTCTTTGTAAAACTTCAAACGGCATTGTGTCCACAGGAGAAATTACCGTAGCTATCCCTACAACGGCTAAAAGATTGAACATATTAGATCCTACGACATTGCCTATGGCAATATCGTGCTCACCTTTTCGTGCAGCGATAACCGAAGCGGCGAGTTCCGGCAGCGAAGTGCCAAGCGCCACAATGGTAAGACCGATAATCAAATCGCTTACGCCAAACTCTTGCGCCGTTCCGACGGCGCCCCATACAAGCACCCGTGAGCTTACTATCAAAAGAATCAAACCAAAAACAAGCCAAACAATGCCGGCCTTTAGACTCATTGCGTGTGCTTTAAGCTCAGCCTGCATTTCATCTTCAAAAACATCGCCTTTGCTTTTTACGGCAGCAAAAACGGACCAGCCTATCAGTGCAAAAAATCCGATTAAAAGCCATATGCCTTCCATGAGCGTCAAACGATAGTCCAATAATGCATATCCGCTTGCAAGCACAATCAAAACCAAAAGCGGAATTTCTTTTTTAACTATTTTAGAATGAACGGCTATAGGGGCGATCATAGCCGTCACACCCAATATAAGCGCGATATTGACAATGTTGGATCCTAGGGCATTGCCTAGCGCCAATGAAGGGTTTCCTTCATATGCTGCAATTGCAGAAACCACCATTTCAGGCGCGCTTGTGCCAAACCCGACAATCAAAATACCGATCAAAAGTGTCGGCATCCCTAAATGTTTGGCTGTCGCTGCTGCTCCTTCGACAAACTTATCCGCACTCCAAACCAAAAGCGCAAAACCTGCGATAATGGCCAACAAATACATTAACATCCAACCTCTTTTTTGTAAAATTGCAATCGCTTATTTCTAGTTAAACAGCTTTTTGCTTTTGGGCTTAAGCGCCGCACTATCAAATCATCAGCGTTTTATATGCTGTCTGCTTTTTTATTTTGCTATTTTATCCAAATTACATAGCCAGCAAAGACACCCGCATCAAACATTTTTAAATCGGTCATGAGAAAGGAAGTAATTTTAGAGGCCAAACCGTTTATCTCTATGAAACCGCCCCGCCCTTTGAAAGGAAAAAATTCATGCCGCCCCGCTTGCAATACGGCATGACAGAAAGATAGCACAAGGCTACATATTCAGCTTTTTTGCATCTTTAACACAATAACGTGCATGCGGCATAGCGCGCAACCGTTCAAGCGAAATGACGTCGCCGCTTTCTTCACATATGCCATACGTGCCTTTATCTATCTTGGAAAGGGCATGGATGACCTCTGAAAGTTCGTGCTGCTGCTGCGCTAAAAGCGTATTGTCGTGCATGCTTTCTCTTTCCAATGACGCCAAATCTTCCATATCGTTGATTCCGTCTTCACTGCCGACAACCAGCTCAAGCTCGTTTCTTAACCCCAAAATCGTATTTTGCAGTTTTGTTTTCATTTGTGCTAATTGTGTTCTAAATTCTTCAAGTTCTTTTTTTGTCATTCTATTCTCCGTTTTCTATATAATAATGCCAATTTGTTAAAATTATGATTAATCATGATACCCGTCTAAACCAAAAAGATCGGCCGATTTCATTTTTTGTTTGCCCAACAGCATGCAAAACCGAAGTCATAAAAAATTAGAAATTGTGCTAAAATAAAAATTATTTCAGAGCAAAGCCTCAAAAGAGAAGAGCGCAAAGAAAGAAGGGAGAATATGGTGCTAAAAAAAAATTTTGGTATAGTGCTGATGATTTGTACACTGCATGCCAGCAGCAGCCAAAACGATACTAACCAATCCTCTTACGTTGATGAACTCTACACCGATTTTTCGGGCAAAATACTAGAATGGTCCGAGCTTATAGATACCAAACTGTGTAATTGGCTTGAAGATCCGTACAATGACACCCCCGATACTGCTGCACCCAATGATCCCCTTAGCAATGAAGTCAAAAAAATGGATTCTTTTTTTCAAAACCAAAAATTTTTTGATGAATCGGAAAAAACATATCTTCGCCTCAGGCTTGAAAGCGATTTTCACTCAAAAGAATCAAACAATTTTAATGCCAATCTCAATGCGCAGCTGCCTTTAAGCAGAAGCAAAAAACATTTAAAAATTTTTATCGACAACCTTACGGATGAAAACGCTAAAGATCTTTTTCATGAAACCCTAGACAAAGAAGAGCCGTCTTCAGGTATCGGTATTCACTATTTTGCTCCTCAAGCATACGGTATTGTCTCCAGATACTCGTTAGGAATGACGGGTATAACTCCCTTTGTGCGCGCCAAATACAACATCCCCCTCAAGGTCGATAATTGGCTGATAGACCCAATCCAATTGTTTCAATACTCTACCAAAAATGAGTTTATCGAACAGACCAATATCTACTTTGATAAAAAACTTGAAAATTCCGCTTTTTTCAGACTGCTTCTGCACAGAAAAACCGAATCGGAAATAAACGGCATGGATTATGCTCTTGCACTGCAATACTTCCAAAGCCCCAAAAAAGATAAAGGTTTTAGTATCTCTCAATCGTTTGAAGGAAACACCGAGTATCTTGATTTTTCACCGAGCAACCCCAACCCCGAACAAGCGAAAACCTACAGCGGCATCAACAACTACACCACTTCGCTCAGATGGAGAGAAAGCATCTGGCGCAAATGGTTCTTTTATGAGATAGGGCCTGCCGTGAATTTTCATAAAAAATTTGACTACAAGCCAAACTACAGTTTAAATTTCATGATTGATTTTTATTTTGGAAACTACCGCTAGCACTAAAAGACGTTAATATTGACATAAACAGAGATAAAAAGCTAAAATGGTCAGAATGCGGCAAAAAATATCATCAAAGGTTCAGCAATGGAAAATCGTTATATTTTTAAATTTATGATACTGCTTGTCGGATTCTCTTTTTTGGCATACGCGCAAAATGCTTCTGCCAAAATTTACAATCCCTGCCAACTGTTGACTACAAAAGAGATACAAAGCGTATTTCCCGCTGCAAACATCACCATAACCCTGCAGGACGATAAAGCTGCAAATCCTCTTGGGACAAGAAGATGCTTTTGGGATGCGAATGAAACCAATATGCAGTTCGTCCAGCTTTCCATCACGTCAGATGCCGAAGCAAAAACGATGCAAACAGCCCAACAGTTTGAAAATAACAAGCAGTATATAGAAAATGTTCAATCCGTACCGAATCTAGGCGACGAGGCTTATTACGGAGGGAGCGGGCTTAAAGCAGGCGCAGGGCTTCATGTTCTGGTAAAAAACAAAGGGGTCCTCATCCATATCGTTGTAGGGCTTGGCTTTGGAAACAAAGACGAGCAAAAACATTTAGAGATTGAAACATCGATCGCAAAAAAAGTAATTGAAAAACTATAGGAAAGAACCATGCATAAAATATTGATACTGTTAACCATATTCTGTTTGAATTTTGTTATAGCGCAAACCGGACAAAAAGACATTCCCGGAAGTCAAAACCATCCTATGATATCCAAATATAAAGATTCGGTGATTGTCGGATACGCGTTTCAAGAATACGGAGAATTGACGCTGCCCCTTGGGAAAGCCGTTCTTAACAACAACGTGGCCTACCTTAAGAGTCAGAAGGAAGAAGGGAAGCTTACGCGTCTTCTTTATCTGATACCTCCCAAACGCTCTACGCTTGAAGTATATAAAAACTATGCATTAGAGCTTGAAAAAGCGGGTTTTGAGATTTTATTTACTTGTGCGGGCGACGATGAGTGCGGTACGCTTTTCCATCAAGCTATATGGGCGCCCCAAAGAGCATTGAAAAATTCACGTGATCTTTCAACGATTTTTGCAATGCCTTCAGAACAACGTCTGCTGGTGGCCAAACTGACCCGCCCTGAAGGCGATGTTTTTGTATCGCTTTATGTTGCATCCAATGACCAAAGCGAACCAAAATGGGCATCCAAAAAAGTCACCGCGCTCCTTGAAATTCTTGAAACGATTCCTATGCAAGAAGCGATGGTGAGCGTCAATGCTGAAACCATGTCAAAAGAAATAAACACGGCAGGACATATCGCGCTCTACGGAATATACTTCGATGTAGACAAGTCGGATATCAAACCCCAATCAAAACCCGTTCTTGATGAGATAGCAAAGCTGCTAAACGGCAATCCTGCATTGTCGCTTTATATCGTCGGGCATACTGATAGTACAGGTACGTTTCAGCACAATATGAATCTGTCGCAAAAAAGGGCTCAGTCTGTTGTCAAATCTCTTGCTTCAGACTACAAAATCAACGCAAAAAGACTTTCCGGGCATGGGGTTGGTCCTCTTTCTCCTGTAGCAACAAACGATACCGATGAGGGAAAAGCAAAAAATAGAAGAGTGGAACTGATCAAAAAATAATGGCTGCCCGCATACCGGCTGCACCCTGAAAAATGAGATACAAGAACTATAATTTTTTTGTATCGCTATTTTCATACATATTGTCAAGAATATTTAAAAGAGGCAGATAGATCATCTCCGCTTCCGAAATATCAAAGCGCGCCATATTGGGAAAAAAGAAATGACTGTTTCTGTTTCTCCTGGTGCGTATGATAAGATAGAATGCTTTGGCTATAAATTGAAACTTCTCTTTGTCTATGCACAGCTTCTCAAAAGATGCCTCGGCTGCCTTTAACGCGCTTGAGGCTGTTCCCGTGTTGATCTGTGAAATATAAGAAATATGAAGGTCTTTAAGATTGGTGTCAAGCCACTCATTTTTTAAGGCAGTGACCTTTTCTCCATACTCACAATTCTCACGTCGTTTAAAAAAATTGATGTGATGCTTAAGCAGCGCGGCTTTAAAAAGGAGCTCACACGCCAAAGCAATATTTCTATAAAAATCTACCGCCAAGTGCGGCTCTTTTAATTCATATTTTTGAAGCGAGAAAAAACCGTCTTTATAGCTTATGATATTTTCATAAGTTGCCAAATGGATTGCATAGTGATGGTTCTCTTGGGCTAAATTACTGATATCAATCGCCATGATCTCTCTTTTGTTTATTGTTTATTGTTTACAGATTTAATTTTAACATATTTAGAAGTTTTTAGATTCTTGTCTTGACAAGTATTTAAAAACTTTCTATAATGGTGTAAAAAAAGGAGGGGAATTGAAATGAAATTTGACATGGACAATTCATTGGGGTTTATCTTGAACAAGACCTCTTTGCTTTCAAAAGCAAACTTCAGCCAACAAATCAAAAAATTTGATATCTCTCCTGAACAGTGGTCTTTGCTGTTTCGGGTTGTAGAAAAAAAAGGCCTTACACAAAAAGAGCTGTCTGATTCTACCTATAAAGATCAGGCAAACATCACTAGAAGCATCGATAGACTTGAAAAAAAGGGTTTAATCCAAAGGGTTTCAAACGACTTTGACAGAAGGATTATCAATCTGTATCCTACTGATGAGGCAATCACGCTGACAGAAAAAATCATTCCGATATCCGCAGCATTCAATCGGCTTTTAGCCAGAGGTTTTACACAAGAAGAGTACAAAACGCTTCTTGTGCTGCTAAAAAAAATTTATTCCAATCTAGAAAAAAAGGAACACTATGAATCTTGAAAATAAAATTATTCTAATCACCGGAGCAAATGGCGGACTGGGAAGAGCATTTGTAGAATATGCCATTAAAAACCATGCAAAAAAAATTTACTGCTGCGCAAAAGATATCGCTGCACTTGAAGATCTAAAAAACAAAAGCAACGCCATTGAATTATGCAGCTTGGACATTACCGACAAAGAGCAGATTAAAAAACTGGCTTCAACTATCGAAGCTATCGATATTTTGATCAACAATGCAGGCGTCAATAGTTCAAAAAAAGTATTTGAAGAATCGGCTATTGATTTTGAGGTTAATGTCTTTGGCACACTCAACGTCTGTCGAACACTCAATCATAAAATAGCAAAAGAAGGCGCGATCATCAACGTCAGTTCGATCTTGGCATTGGTAAATCTTCCCGTTAACGGCTTATATTGTGCCTCAAAAAGTGCCCTGCACTCTTTAACGCAGGCAATGCGGGCCGAACTTGCTTCAAGACAGATTGAAGTTTATGAAGTTTTGGCAGGACCTATCGACACCAATATGTCAAAAGATCAGGAGATGGAAAAATCAAAACCGCAAGACATTGTAAATGGAGTTTTTAAAGAATATGAAAATAAAAATTATGAAATTTATCCTGATGGTTTTTCACAAATGATCAAAGAAGGACTCTCCAAAGATCCGCTCTCCGTAGAGAAGAATTTTGCACAATCTGTGCAATAAGACTGCGCAATCACCCGTATGCGGGCGATTGCGAACTATAGATGGGGGCACTAAACAGCTCTTTTTGCCTCGTCTATTCTTGCGCTTTTGGCTCCTTTAATTTTTTGCTCCATTCGCACCCTTCGGCATTCCCGCCTTCACAGGCCTTGTCAAAAAGTTCTGCCGCCTTATTTTTATCCTGCTCTGCCCCTTCTCCGTACTGATACATCAATCCAAGCAGAACACACCACTCTTCCTCTCCGCTTTCGCAGGCCTTAGCATAGAGTTCTGCTGCTTTTGGTTTGTCTTGCTTCACACTCTCTCCCCACGCATACATATTGCCGAGTTTGCCGCATCCAAATGCATCCCCGCCTTCACAGGCTTTGGCAAAACACTCCGCTGCTTTGGCTCTATCTTGTTTTACATTTTCTCCCATGTCATACATACTTCCCAGTCTTGCGCACCCAAAAGAATCCCCCCCCTCACAGGCTTTAGCGTAAAGCTCTTTGGCTTTTTGCTTGTCTTGCTCTTTGTCTTGCGCTGATTCATACATAGCGCCAAGCTTTCCGCACCCAAAAGCGTCCCCTCCTTCACAGGCTTTAGCGTAAAGCCCCTTAGCTTTTTGCTTGTCTTGCTTGACACCCTCTGCAGCTTCATACATAAAACCGAGCTTGCTGCACCCGCGAATATCTGTTTTCTCACATGCTTTGCTAAAAAACTCTACGGCGCTTTGATACTCTTTGTCTTCATAGGCCTTCATCCCTTTGTCAAAATCGCTGGTTAAAAGATTGATCCCCAGCACAATACCGGCTGCTGCTATTACAAGTCCTGCTATAATCAATATTATTTTTTTCACTAGTTTCCTTTTTTGTACATTTAAAACATTTCTCATTCAAGTGAAAGATCACACCGTTTATATAAGCGAAACTTTTCCGATCACCCGACCGACAAGATGCAGCTCCAAAAGCTCTTCGCTGCTTATCCGTTCACTGTTGTAGTTTTTGTTATCGCTTATCAATTCGATACTGCCGTCGATCATAAGAGCTATTCTTTTTACAAAAAGTCCGGCATTGGTAAAAACTACAAACACACCTCCTTTAGAAATATCGCAAGCCGCCGTATCAAAAAGAATGATTTCTCTGTCATGCAGCGTAGGTTCCATTGAGTCCCCTGTTACATTAAGTGCTGCCACATGAGAAGGGTTTGGCTGCTTTGTTTTGTAGAGAGAATCCAAAAAAACTTTATCAATGCCAAGCATCTCATAATTTTCTTCAAAATTAAAAGCTCCTCCTCCTGCGCTTGCATTTATATTTGAAAAATACTTAATCTTTGCATATTTTTCAGTTTCCTCTTCAAGCAATTGAGGAAACTGATCAAAAAGCATCCAATTGATCGATATTTTTCTCTTTGCACAAAAAATAGCTATCTGCTCATAGGGAATTGCGCCTCTTTTTTTGAGGTGGCTTAATGATTCTTTGGACAACCCTAAGACTGCTGCCACATCTTTGTCAAAAACTTTTTTGTTAGGCAGCTCAGAACTGATAACATCTTTTATTTTTTCTATAACAGCCTCTATTTCAGCGCCCATATTATATTTTAAAACCTCATAATTATGATAATGTATAACTATCTTTTTCTCTGCTTCCCGCAAATAATTGACATTGTATCAACTATTTTATAAATAGTTTCTACTTTAGTTATAGTTTTGTTCATTCAATAAAACACAAAAGAAAGGAGTTTTGATGAAAATTCACTTGGATTTGGATTGCTATTTTGTATCGGCAGAAAGAACAAGATATCCTTTTTTGAAAAACCGGTGTGTTGCCGTAGCAAAAGGAAGTGACAAAAAAATATTTTCAGACAGAAAAAAAGATGGTGTCTTTTTAGATAAAACAGGGGCTTTTAATTCGATGCTGGGATTTAAAAATGATTTTTGGCATCGCTCTCCTGTATCCGCCTGGAAAAATGAGTTTATTGATGAGGACGGAACCATTCACGGCATTGTCATTGCCAAAAGCTATGAAACGAAACCTTACGGAATCAAAACAGGGATGCCGCTTAAAGAAGCGCTACTGCGGTGCCCAGAGCTCATAGTGCTGCCGAGCGATCATCTATTCTATCAAGAGCTGTCGGGCAAACTGAAATCATTTTTGGAACTTAAAATTCCCCTGCTTGAACAGTATTCTATCGATGAATTTTTTGGCGATTTAGACGGCTGGATAAAAGATGAGGATACAGAAGCGTTTATTAAAAACCTCAAAAGTGAAATACTGCAAAAGTTTAATTTGCCTATTACCATAGGCGCAAGCCAATCAAAATGGATTGCTAAACTGATCACAGATAAAATAAAACCGTTTGGTGCCAAAGCGTTGTCACAAAATGATGCCGATAGGTTTATAGAGCATATCACTATCAATGATTTTCCCGGCATTGGAAAAGCTGTATCAAAAAAACTGGCCTCCTATGGCGTTAAAACACTTGGTGAAGCCAAAACCAAACCGCAACTTTTTGAATCCTACGGCAAAACAGGAAGAGATCTTTACAAAAGAATTTGCGGGATTGACAATGAAAAAGTAATACCCTACAGCGACAGACGGAGTATAGGAATCGGCAGAAATTTCAAGGCCGTCTCCGATAGACGAGAGGTTCGCAGGAGAACGATGATCCTTGCTAGATACCTAAGCCATGCTATACAAAAACTCAAACTCAACCCAACGACATTTTATTTTAAAATCAGATACGAATATGGTCTGAAAAGTGCTCAATCCGTTACCTGCGATAGGTTTTTTAATGAAAAATTTTTGGTCGATTTGGCTGTCGAGACAATCTCAAAACTGGATAATCATTTGGGATACAAAATTCATTACATTGCCATCAGTGCATCAAATTTTTCTACCAAACCTCACCCCAAGACATTTTCCGTTTTAGAGTACGACAAAGACAAAAAATATGCTGATCTTTCGGCGCATATGCTTAAAATACGAAAAAAATACGGCATAGATATCATCCGGTACGGAAGCGAACGGTTGTAATTCATATTGAGTCTATATTGACCGGCTATACTCCTGCGCAAAGGAGTATAACATGGTGCGTATCATCTATTTGCTTGTAATAAGCATGCCTCTGCTAGGCGCTACAATGCAAGAGCTCGTCGACTTGGGTCTCAAACAAAACACCGCAATAGAACAAAGCAGACTGCAAACACAACAGGCTCAACTGCTGCATCAGCAAAGCCAAATTGAGCAATACGGCTCGCTGGATTTAGTGGGAGACTTCGTGCATTACAATACTCCAAGGACCCTTGCACCGCTTACCCCGTCTGCCATCGGCAGCGGAACGCCTATTGCAACAACCGAAGACCTTTTTTCGGGGGGCTTGACTTACAGCGTCCCTTTATTTACAGGATTTGAACAAACCAGACAAATTCAGATACAGGCGCTTGGGAAGCAAATAGCACACATCAAACACAAACTAACACAAGAACAGCTTGTTTACAATATCAAATCGCTTTATCTGGCGATCTTAGCACAACAAGAGATCAAAAATGCACAACACACCTATACGCAAGCTCTTAAAAAACTTAAATCTCAAATTGCCTACGAAGTAGAATTGGGGAAAAAAGCCAAAATAGATCTGATAAAAGCACAGTCTGATCTGCGTGCATCGCAAACCCAAGAAGAGATCTTTCAAAGCAATATCACTATCACCAAAGCAACGCTTGCATCGCTTGTAGGCATGGATCAAATCGTCTCTGTTTCTCCTTTGCACATCAACATAAAAAAGCCTCGCTACAATGCAGATATGCTTTTAGACAATGCCTTGCATCTTGCAAAAATAGAGATCAAAGATATGGAAGTCAAAAAAGCAGACAAAACCGTAGAGAAAAATAAATCATCCGCGCTTCCCCAAATCAATCTTTCAAGCTATGTTGGCAAAAACTACGGGAAAGACGAAACACTTAGCGATTGGGACAATGAAACGCTTTGGCAGGTCGGCGTCAATATAAAATGGAATGTTATGGATTTTGGAAAACGAAAAATAGAGGTGCAAAAAGCCAAAATAGCCAAAATGGAGGCGACCCTTGAAAAAGAACAGGCAAGACTTGATTTAAAAAAAATGCTTATCGAGAGTATTGAAAAAATCAATCAGGGGTATGAGGAGTATAGTAGCAACAGCGCTCAAATAACACTTTTAAAAGAGAGTGAAACTATAGAAAAGGTTCGCTATCAAAACGGAGTCTCAACACTCAATGATCTTCTTTTGGCAAGAAGCAGAACGCATCTTGCGCACGCGCAACTCATTCAAAGCAAATTTGAGTATCAAAAAAATATCTATTATTTGGAATATATTATGGAAACAGGGGTACACAATGAATAAAAAAACCGCCATAGCCATTATCGCTATTGTACTCATCGCAGGACTTCTAATAAAAGGAAAAAACGTACTGCAAGAAAGAAAAGCACAGATTGCCAATGCTTCCTTGCCTCAGAAAGAAGAGATCGGCATCAATCTTATTGAACCAAGACAAGGAACCCTCCAAAACAAAGTTTCCTATTTAGCACATATCGAGGCAGACAAAAGCATTATGCTTTCCACCAAACTGTCAGGATATATAGAGCATATCACAGTAAAAGAATCACAAAAAATACACAAAGGCGATCTACTTGTCCGTATCGACGATAAGGAGTTGCGCTCCGAGATTGACGGACTTGAAACAACCCATGCCCAGCAAAAAAGTGATGCATCCCTGGCTAAAAGTATCTATGACCGCAATGTCAAATTGTATAAGGTTGGCGGATTGGCACGAGAACAGGTTGATATTTCCCGCGTTACCATGCAAAACAAAGAGGCTATTGCTGCCAACACGAAACAAAAAATTATCCGGTTGAACCATCAGCTCTCTTATTTGCAAATTCTTGCCCCTTTTAACGGAGTGGTCGATGCAATTATGCTCCATGAGGGGGATTTGGCAATCGCAGGGAAGCCGATCCTTAGCCTGAGCAACGGAGAGAAAAAGCTAGTATTTTCTTACGCTCCGGGAAATGTTCCTGTTAAAGAAGAGCAAAAAGTATTTGTCGGCAAAGAAAAAGTGGGTGAAATAAAAACTATCTATACCACGGCACAAAATGGTTTAATGCGAGCAGAAACAGGAAACACCCCCTCCCTCTCTCTTCCCTCGGGGAGCACACTCACTGTCGAGGTGCTTAAAGAAGAATCCCAAGGCTGCATTCTGCCAAATGATACCATTGTACACAACAAAGAGGGCAACTTCATCATGGCCTATACAGAAGGTAGTTTTACAGCAATGCCGATTAAGCTGTTGATGCAAAACAACAACGAATCCCTTGTTGAGCCTTGTCCTCATACGCCGGTCGCCCAGGCAAATGAGTCCAAACTGGGGCAATTGCCCTTTTACGGAAAAATAAATATTTCAGGAACAGTTCATGAGTAAACCATCAAGCAGCTGGATAGAAAAAATCCTCAAAAAACCCTATATCATTTTTTCTTTTTTGGCTCTTTTTGTTTTTTCCGGCATAATGGGATACGGAAAGATTCATCGCAACCTTTTTCCAAATTCCAACTATCCTGAAGTTGCCCTGGTGATTGTAGAGCCCGGCGCTTCAGCTAAAAGTATAGCAAGCAATATCGCCGTCACGGTAGAAGAAGAACTTTATGCACTTGATGAAATCAGGCGCGCCTACTCCAATACGATCGATGAAGTGACGGTCATTCGTGCAGAGTTTGAATACAGTAAAAATATCGATACCGCGGTAAACGACGTAGCCAACGCCCTTTCGAAAATACGCGCCAAACTCCCTTCGGACATTCAAGAACCGCAAATCATAAAAATCACCGAAGCAACTGCTCCCGTGCTTGTGGTTGCCATGTCGCCTAAAAACAAAAATATAAACCTAGAGGATATCCGCGATTTAGCAAGCGGGGACATCAAGCATACACTGCTAAAAACAAAAGGTGTTGCCAATGTCGATATTTTTGGCGGCTATCAAAAAGAGCTGCAAATTATTATAGACAAAAAGAAACTCGACAGCCTTCATCTTTCTTTAGGGGAAGTTCTTGCTGCTATCCAAAAAAGCGACAAAGAGTATGCAATTGGATTTATGAGCAACGATGAACATCGCTATCTGATCAAATCCCAAGGCAAAAGAAAACAGGTAGAAACACTCAAACTCCTCCCTCTTTCACCTGATCTCAAACTTGCTGATGTGGCAGAGATTTATTTTGGCCACTATGAAAATAGCGCTTCATATTTTGGAAACGGGAAAGAGGCAATAGCCTTATCGGTACAACGCTCTATCAGTGCGGATGTTATCACAACAATCGAAAAAGCAGAGCAGCTGATTGAAAAATTTAAAACAAAATATCCGCAAATCAATTTTGAAATATCAGATACGCAAAAAGAAACCATCGCCCAAAGTACACAAAATATGCTCGAATCTCTTCGTGATGCCATAGTGATGTCAACACTTGTTGTTTTTTTATTTCTTGCAAGTTTTCGCCAAATTTTAGTTGTTTTGGTCACCATTCCGTTGGTTTATGCTTCAACCATTGCTTTAATGTGGCTGACAGGGATAGACTTCAACGTCATCACACTCACTGCAATCATTTTGGCTCTTGGACTTTTGCTGGATGACACCGTCGTAGTAGTTGAAAACATAGAGCGACACTATAAAGAACTCAACAAGCCCATTCACGATGCTGTTTTTGATGGAACCAAAGAAATTATGTTTGCAGATTTAAGCGGCTCTATCACGACGATGATCGCTCTTGCGCCTATGCTTTTTGTCGGCGGATATCCCCAAACGGTTTTTGCTCCGCTTGTAGGAACGTTGCTTTTGGCACTTTTAGCTTCTTATGTCGTCTCTATTATAGCAGTACCCTTGTTGTCTCTTTATATTTTAACAATCCAAAACAGGTTTATCCTAAAAATAGAAAATGGTTTTCATAGGGTTACGGGTCAAGCCAACCAAATGATTCATACTTTTTTTTCTTCTATTGTACAAACGGCTGTCACACGCAAAAGTGTAGGAATAGTTTATTTTGTCCTCCTGCTTGGACTTTTCTTCGCATCTGTTAAATTTGTTATGCCCGTTGTAGGCCAAGAACTCATGCCTCCTATGGATACGGGTGCTGTAAACATCAAAATCACCACAGACGCAAATCTTCCTATAGAAAAAAGTGAAGTGATTATGAGAGAGACAAACAAAATAATCCAAAAACAGGGCAAACTTTTAAGAGTTTCTGGAAGCATTGGAAGCGAGGCAGGAATACTCAGCATCGGAAGCGGAAGCGGGACAGAGCATCTCTCTATCGTAGCAACTTATATAGACAGGCACCAAAGAGACAAAACTATCTGGGAGATATCTAATGCATTGCGCAAAGAAATCGTACAAATCCCGTATGTAAAAGATGTTGATATCTCCCCCTACGGAGCAACCGGACTTGCCAGCATACGCGCAAGTGTCAATGCCATGCTGAGCGGATCGAATTTTGATATGCTGCACCGCACAGGCGCCAAAGTAGAAGAAGCCTTACAAAAAACGCAAGGAATAGTTTCTACTTCTGCAACATGGGATATGGATAAAACCGTCTACAATCTTCTCATAGATGAAGCTCAGGCATTGAAATACAGACTAACCTCTTCTGAAATAGCACACCAAATACAAACCGCCCTCAGAGGTGCCACAGTCGCTACTTTTTCTAAAAGCAATCATGTGGACTACGGTGTAAGGGTTTGGCTTCCAAAAGAACAAATCAACACCCTTGACAAAGTTCTTTCCTTATATATAGACACCCCCGAAGGAAAGATACCCTTACATAAAGTAGCCACCCTTGCCAAGACAAAAGAGCCTACCATTATTACCAGAGAAGGACTTAACTATACGCTTGAAATCTATGGTCACAGAGAAAAAGAGGCCATTTCGCATGTTATGGCAAATTTTGAAAAACAGCTTGAAGATGTAGCTTTGCCAAAGGATATAGAACTTGAGCAAATAGGTGACATTAAACACTTTAAAGCCTCTGCAGAAAGAATGATTGGGGCAATCTCTGTGGCAATTGTATTGATATTTTTGACTCTTATTATCATGTTTAGCAGTATAAAAATCTCTTTAATGATTATCTTTTCTATCCCCCTGACAATCATTGGTGCTTCATGGACAATGCTGGGCATGAATTATCACGTCTCCATGCCTTCGATGATGGGATTTATCTTGCTTTCTGGAATCATTGTAAATAATGCTATTTTATTGATACATTTTGCACTTGAGCAGATGAAAGAGGGGGTAGACAAAACAAAAGCGATGCTAGAATCCATTAGAATCCGCACCAGACCGGTTCTAATGACAGCTCTTTCCGTATCGGTGGGAATGCTGCCTATCGCCCAGGGTGCGGCCATAGGACTTGAACGGCTTGCACCATTGGGAGCAGTAGCCATTGGGGGTCTTATTATAGGAACACTCATGACTTTGATTTTTATTCCTATCCTATTTATCTGGACTGTAAAAAATAAAGAAGCAATACTCTAAAACATAAACCGATTATTTTCTTGTGCCAAAGAAGATGATTGGATAAATTACATCGCACCTGGTTGGAATTTTCATCATCTATTCGTATTCGATCTCTATCATACTCTTTGTCTTTTTTGAAAATATCTGCCTTTTTACTTTACCGGCGCCCAAATATTTTTTGGCGCCATTATTGTCTTTGTCTAAAATAATATATCTGTTTTCCTCTTCGCTGATTTCATTTTTGTCATTTTTGATATGCTCTACCCGATAAACTAGCCTTACTGCGTCAACAAAGGCACTTGCCCCTCTGCTCTGCGATGAGTTTTTAGTCCCATGATGAATGAAAATAATCGTTTTCTTTTCTTTGGTGGCCCATCTGGTAAACAGATTAATAAACATTCGTGCATGAGCATTATTATTTTCATCCGCACCAAACATCGCTATAAGCGGGTCAAGAATAATTACATCATAAGCACTCAGTGCTCGTTTAAACTGATAAAATTTACTGCTGGTGGATATACTCCCCCTGTTCTCTTCTAAAAAATGTATTGTTTCTGCATCTGCTCCTACTATATGCAAATTTTTTTCAAAGACAGAAACATCTGTTTCCAAAATTTGCTTGGCTATCATTTCAAAGCGGGATCTCGATAACCCCAAAGGATCTTCGCTCAACCACATAAATACCTTAAGCCTCTCATCTCTTACCATTCTCATGGCTGCCTGCAAAAGCAAAAACGATTTTCCCACTCCCCCTCCTGCACTTACCAAAGAAACGGTGTCCTTGGGAAACGGCAACCAACTTTTGCAAACAAACTCTGCATCTTCTGCCTGTATCTCTCCGAAAGAAACAATTTTAAAAAGCTCCCTGCTTCCTTCTTCTGCTTTTTCTATCTCCTTATGGACAAGATGTAAAATTTCATCAAAATTCTTCTCTTGATCTACACTTTGCAAAATCTTATGAGCAAGTTGTTTAAACTGCCTTAAGCGGGAATACTCTTTCATTTTCTCTATATAAAAATGAATATTCGAAACCGGAAGTGCGGCCAATATTTCTAACATTCCGGATTCATCAAATGCTTTGCCTAAATACTCTTTAATGAGGGCTTCTTCTATGATGCTATTTTCGTAAAGATGGCCTAATGCATCAAAAAGCGCCCGATGAAAAGGAACATAAAAATCTTCGCTTTTTATTCCTGTATCCAGTACGTCTTTAAATATCACAGGCTCATAAATGATTGTACTTAAAACTGCTCTTTCAAAAGCTTCGCTATATATCAATTGTTGCATCTTATCTTCTTCATATGATAGTCTTTTTGCCCATTCTAGCTCTTTTTGCATTACATAGCAAGACTAAAATTTCATAGCATCCTTTTTGTCAAAAGAAGTAATATTAGAGTACAAAAGAAGTAATATTAGAGGAGTTTACTATTCTTCTGGAAGTAATATTAGAGGAGTTTACTATTCTTCTGGAAGTAATATTGGGGGGATCATAATTGTGCTTGCGGAAGCAATCTTAGAGGTAAAAAGTATATTTTGGAAGCAATATTAGAGTCTATAGGGGAGTTTTTGCTATTTACAGGGTATTTTTATCCTTATCATTGAAAATTTTCGTACCTTTTTTAAAAAACTTTCATATTTTTTAAAGCTGATATCTATGGCGTGGAAGTAATATTGGGGGGATTATGGCATTTTTATAGCAAACGCGGAGCTAATATTAGAGGGTTTTGGAAGCAATATTAGAGTATACGGAAGTAATATTAGAGGTAAAAAGCAGCTATTTTAGAGGGTTTTGGAAGCAATATTAGAGTTTTTCTAAGATTATAAGACTCTTTATACAAGAACATTAAGATTCTTGTATAAAGAGTGTGATTTTAATCACTCTTTATACAAGAGAGACTCTAAGTACAATATAACTTCCGTTTCAAATTCTTCTGAATTAAGTTGATTTTTATTAACGATTCTAAAATTTTTTTGATCATCAGTCTCAACATAAGCTGCACATACAAATGCGCCTTCACTCTCATACGAAATATTTTTTAACAAAACTTTATTTCCATCAAACAAAATAGCTTCGCCGATCAGATCTTTTGTTGTAATATTTATTGTAGGCTTTTCTGATTCAACAAGAGGAATACTTGAGTAATTAAATAAAGAAGGAATAAAGCCGACTCCGGAATTACCAAGATAATAAAACATTTCATCATTTTGGCTATAGTCAATTCCAAACGATTGTAACTCCCCTACTCTGTACCTGAGCTCTCTTTTTGCAACCTGCAAAGATTTTGGAGAATCAGTAGGAAACCCAAGCGCATCCAAAACAGTCAACAGTTTAAACCGTGATTCTTTTTTATGCGTAAAGAACCAACGAATGATAGCCTTGGTTAAAGCAGAATCGACTTTAAGTAGTTTTGGCAACTCTTTTTTGTAGTTAATAGAAAGTTCTCTTTCATAAAATTTTAAATATCGCTTATCTAATGTAATTGAATAGGCTTTGTGCTCTTCTAGATAGTCCAAATGAGAAATCAAATTAAAGTCAAAAGAATCTCCTTTCGTATTTACATAATTGATAGTAATATCACGGATTTCTTTGATTTTATCCCTAAGCCATTTTGTCTGTTTTTCCCAAGAGTTGCTTTTTTCTTCTCCGCTATACTCTTTGAGTATTTTTGTCTGACTGAAGATGATTACAACCTCTTCAGTAGGCAGTGGAATAATTTTTGCCGCATGCGTATAGATACAATCGAGTAAATCCCTATGAACCTGAGTCAAGAGTTTTCGACCTCTTATTTCGACTTTGCCCCAGCTTGTATGAATTGTTCTGATTCCTCCGTTATTTTTGAATTCTCTGGCGGTCACAGAATTTCCTGAAAGTTTCTGTACGGGAGAAAAAATTGGAATACGCAATTCAGTGATAGTTGACGTACTGCTCTCTATTTTTTCCACAACATTAAAAAGGGTGAGTTGTTGATTATCTGTTTTCATGAGTATATTGTACTATGCAATATGTGTCAACACCCTTATTTATTTTTTGTTTTCCTTGACTATAGTGTGAGGAGCCAATAAAATGGCGCTTTTCTGGGCAGACAAAATAAAAAAGTTTCGCATGCGAAATAATCTAATTGTAAACCAATTATAGTATTATTTGATAATAAATTTCGCATGCGAAACAAAAGGTGAATGTATGATTATTACCATTGCACACTCAAAGGGCGGAGTAGGAAAAAGTTTACTTTCATGGCATTTGGCCATCGGCATGAATGTACCCATTATAGATTTAGATTTTCAAAAAACATTGGTCTACACAAACAACCTTAGAAAAATAAATGGATATAAATCATTAAAAATTATTCAGCCCGAATCTCCGCAATCATTTGTAGAATTTATGGATAATTGGCCGGAAGAAAAAAATATTATTATTGATGTAGGAGGGTTTGACTCAAACCTTAACAGGGCCGCACTTTATATTTCTGATCTTATCATCACCCCTGCTGTTGATCGTGTAACGGAAATGGCAGGACTTTATAAGTTTCATCAGATTTTGGAAGAACTTTCAAAAAAAATGAAAACACATATCAAGGCAAATATTTTACTCAATGATGTTAATCCGAGTGCAAAAGATTTTTCAGTTATAGAGGATTTGGTAGACAACCTAAAGCATTTCAGTCTTATGGATACGATTATCGCGCACAGAGCAGATTTTTATAGAACCATGGAGGAAGGCAGAGGGGTGACAGAATTGGAAAAAAGCAAAGCAAAAAAAGAGATAAAACAGTTAATTAAAGAGATAAAGAGAAAAGGATAAAAGATGGCCAAACGTAAGATAAATGCAGCAATGATATTGGCCGCAGGCGAAGATGCACATCTTCAAACCAATGATACAAAAGTTTCGCATGCGAAACAAATAGATGGACAAGAGTTTTTGGAAATAGATGTTAATAAAATTATAAATAATCCTATGCAGCCACGAATTTCTATCAACAACCAAGAACTTCAAGATCTTATGTCCTCTATAAAAGAACACGGGCTTATACAACCTATAGCTGTTATCAGAACGTCAAAAGGCGAGTTTGTGCTTAAAGCAGGACAAAGAAGATGGTTTGCGCATAAAGAACTCGGCCTAGAAAAGATAAAAGCTATTGTAGAAGATGCAACACATTTTTCCAAAGAAGAAGAAGAAAAAAAACTTTTCGAAGTAGCAATTATGGAAAATACCCATAGAGATAATCTTGATCCATTGGAACTTGCTCTTTCTTTAAAGCAGGCTATGGATAAAAATTTCTATACCAATTTAGAAGAGCTAAGCCAGGCCCTAAGCAAATCGAAATCATATATCAGCAAGGTATTTAAAGTGCTCTCTTTGGAAGAAGAGATTATTCAAGACTTAGAAAAAAATAAATCCATTAATGATATTGAATCGCTTTATGAAATACAAAAGATTAAAGATCCGCAAGAGCAGGTGAGGGTGTATTTCGATTTTGTAGCTAAAAAATTAGACAGAAAAGCACTTAGAAGCCACAATAAAATTAAAATTTCGCATGCGAAACAAGAAGTTTTTTTTATTACTAAGCCTAAATTTATAAAATTGGATTTAGATACTACAAAATTGACCGAATCACAAAAGAAAAATATGATAGAAGAGTTGGAAAAAGTTTTAAAAAAATATTTTTAAAACTAAATTTTTCCAAAACTATCAACTAGGCAAATCGTAAAAAAATACCAACTAAAAGAGAAAGAAGAACAGTAAGCAGAAAAGTTAAAATATTGTACCATTTTTCAGGAAATGAAAATTTTTTATTTAACCATTCTGCTATTTTCATGGCGGGAAAGATCATAAAAAGCAGCATCACAATACTAAAAACTAAGGTTAAAACAAGATCTATCATTGTTCAATCCCATAAAATTGTTGAATAAAAAGAAGTTCTTCTTGGTTTTGCAACAAAATAGCGGCTATACTCACATTCTTGTCATCAAGAATGTGCAATTGAGAATTTTCTATTTTAAGATGACTTTTTCCCCATTTTTTTTCTAAAGTATCGAGTTGGCGAAAAATTTCCACATTACTTGGTTTTTCTTTAAAATCCTTATCGGTTTTGCTTAATATTTGCAGTCCACCAAAACGTTTGTCTATATAATAGGGGCTGTATTTCTTTATCTCTTTGTAAATTCGCTTGTTTTTTTGTTCGGGCTGACTTTCAAAATAGGCCGAAATAGCTATGGCGATAAACCCTATAGCTAAGAAAGCAAATAAATAACTTTTAAAATTTGACATTAAATTCCTTTATATAGCATATGTTAATATATTTATCAGTATAGATATTTTTAACTAAAAAATGCTTGATAAACATCAATTTGAACAGATAAAAAGTATGTTACCATTTTTAATAATTTTTAGAAAATAAGGTGAGGATATGAAACAGTTTTTTATTTTGGAAGGGGGATATTTAATCCTTGCATTGTTTGTGGTATTGGTTACAGTGTTTGTAGGAACTCGTCCGTTTGTGTCAAAAAATGCATTAAAAAAAGGTCTCATGGGTGTTGTGCCTGTTTTGGCTTTATTAATCGGAGGACATTATGCTGTGACAACCAGCCGTATGGCAGAAGTTAAAGCCGCTTTTGAAAAAGGCCGACCGATTATTTGTGAGAGCCGGATGGTCAGAAAAGCAGCCCAGTCGGTTACTGTTCTGAAATCACAAGAATGGTCTTTAGAGGGAGACAATTTTGTTTCACCAAGCTATAATAGGCCTTTTCACTCTGCAAGATGTATTGTTAAATAAAATACATCTTCTCTTGCAAAATCCGCTTAAAACCGTTATTATAACTTTTTCAAATAAATATAGGTTATATATCAATAATGTTTAATAAAACCATTAATTAATCTAATTTTCTTCTTTTTCTTGATATATGTCAATTGTTTTATTCTTATATACTGTCATAATTTACTGTGCTCGAGGCCATATTGGCCAGACGGTAAACAAATATTTAAAAGGATACATTTGATGGAACCCTTAATTGTACGACCGGAAATAGCGGTGGATCAATTCCTTCCTATTTTCATAGAGTCTACTCTTGTATTGGTGTTTGGCGTGGGATATGCAGCATTGATTACTTTAGCAAAAATGGGATTTTTTTCTAAAAAGTGGATGAATATTGGATATTTGTTTTGGGCATTACAAACTTACTGTTTGTACGATCTTTCTGTATTAATTCAAAGCAGCCACTTTACAACAAAAGTTTTGATGGTGACGATGGCAGCATATCTGTTTATTCCCCACTTATATTTTCATCTTATAAGTGAATCAGAAAAGCGATATAAAGATACAGAAACACCGATACAACCATAAAAAACAAAGGAGGAAGTATGGATAAGGAAAATTTATCAGTATGGACGAGTATACCATTTTGGCGTCGTTCAGCTGCTTGGGTAACTGGATTTGCAGTCATGCTGCTTATCTGGCTTAGTTTTGATACGCTAGGACAGATCAGCATGGGAACAGATGAGGATCTCAAAAATGGTATAACCAAGAGAGTACCCGGACCAACGGTTATCAACTATGAGATTGATTATAAAATGAGCGAAAAAAGAGGCAGCGAAGTACCGGTTATTGGTAAAAAAGAGCTATTTTTTGGAAAAGAGTGGAACGAACAAGAAGCTGCTGATTTGCTGCATCTTGGAAAATTGACTTCACAAGCGAAAAACTGTATGAATTGCCATACGCTTTTGGGTAACGGCGGATATTATGCGCCCGATCTTACTAAAGCTTGGCTAGATCCGGCATGGAGAGAGGGCGGTCCTTTACAGGGGATGACCGGGAAAAATACAAAAGAAGAAGCGATGGCTGAATTCTTGATGCACCCTTCACAGTATCCTACGCATGCAAGAATGATGCCGGATCTTGGTATTACAGCAGAAGAGGCAAAAGGATTGGTTGCTTTCTTAAAGCATATGAGTAGTATTGACACGAACGGTTTCCCGAGAAACTTCTCTAAAACCGTAGAACAATTCACAGCAGGAGGCACTAATGCTCGTTAGTATTAAATCAAATTATTTACAAAGTGAATCTAAAAAACTTGGAATGATGTATTTCAGGGTGGCTATTGTGCTTTTTGGCGCACAGCTTCTTATGGGACTTATCGCGGCAATACAGTTTATTGTGCCTGGTTTTTTGTTTGAAATTTTTGACTTTTCTGTAGCCAGGATGGTACATATTAACGCATTGGTTGTATGGATGCTTTATGCAATGCTGGGAGCAGTATACTACATGATCCCGGATGAGACCGGAATAGAAACAGTTGGTGTAGGCTTGGGTAAGCTTGCATTCTGGGTACTTACCGCAGCAGTTACGATAGTAGTTCTTGTTTATATTTTTGTCCAAGTGGGTTCAGGAAGCGAATCTACAATTTGGCTGATTAATGAAGGACGTGAATATCTAGAGGCACCTAGATGGGCAGACATTGGTATTGTGGTTGTGGTATTGGTTTTTTATTGGAACGTATTTACAACTTTTATGAAAGGGCAAAAAACAGGTATTATGACCGTTATGGTAGCAAACCTCATGGCACTTGCAGGTCTTTATTTGGCCGGAATGTTTTATACGGATAATATTTCCATGGATCAGTTTTGGTGGTGGTGGGTCATCCACTTATGGGTTGAAGCAACATGGGAAGTTTTTGTTGGAACACTTGCAGCCTATGCACTTATTAAGATTATCAATGCAAAACGAGAAATCGTTGAGATGTGGCTATGGATTGAAGTATTGATGCTTTTTGGTTCAGGAATTTTAGGGTTAGGCCACCACTACTTCTGGATCGGTACGCCTGAATATTGGTGGGAAATCGGAGCGCTCTTTTCTGCACTTGAGCCTGTGCCGTTGGTAGCGATGTTTGTACACGTACTTTACGATTGGGGCAAAGAGCAGGGGATTGCCGAGCAAGAAGGTCATAAAAATGTGATGAAAAACGGTCCTGCAATGGCATGGATTGTGGCAAATGCATTTGGAAACTTCTTGGGCGCAGGTGTCTGGGGATTTTTCCACACGTTGCCTCAAGTAAATATCTATACCCATGGTACCCAGTTTACTGCGGCGCACGGCCACCTTGCATTTTTTGGCGCTTATGCAACCATCTTGATAGGGATGATGTATTTAGGATTGCAGGGAGCTTATGGGATCAAAACACTTAAAGCAACCTTTAAATCAAAAATGGGGATCGTTTTGATTGTTTCAGGTGTGCTTGGAATGACAGTAGCATTGACAATTGCAGGATACGAGCAGGTATTGGTTGAAAGAGCTGAGCTTGGCGCAGGCTGGAATGCTTTCTTTGCGGCGCAGGAACTTCCGTGGTATATACAAGCCCAAATATGGAGGACCATCATGGGGGTGGTGACTTTTGTGGGGTTTGTTTACCTTGTGTGGGATTTGCTTACCATCGGCAAGCAAGCTCGCTTGGCACAACAAGCTGAAGCATAAAAGGTATATCTAAAAGCCATCCATAGGTGGCTTGATGCAGGCTTCGGGCACAAAGCACCCGAAGCCTCTTTATTAAAATAAGGAGTATAAAATGTTGTTTGAACCATTTACAGATATAGTGCCAAGTTTTTTTGGCTGGCTAAATCAAGGGCCTTTAACTTTGACTATCTTTTTGCATACGGTAATTATTTTGCCGATGTTTTGGATCTATGCACAAGAAAAAAAGAAGTTAAAAAAATAAAAAGATGCAACAATCTTATTAAATTTGATTGTTTTCTTGATTTTGGTCAAGAACTTGATAATGCAAAAAGTGCTATCATGATTAAATCAATAAAATTTATGTTTGTTCTAAGTTAAATTGAACTATACAGCAAATGATTTGATATTTAAAAGGAGGAAAGAAATGAAATGGAATAATATTTTAAGTTTTGCTGCTATCGCTTGCTTAAGTACAACAATGGCAACTGCCGGTACATCCACAATGGATTTTGCAGCAAAGTATGAGAAAGAGTGTCAAGGATGTCATGGACCGATTCACCAAGGTGGGGTGGGGTCGGACTTGAGACCGGAAGCGTTAAAAGAAAAAAATAGAGAAATGTTGGCAGAAAAGATTCTGCACGGTGTTGAAAATACTGCGATGCCTGCATGGGAAAGCACCTTTAGTAAAGATGATGCGACGGGCATGATTGATTGGTTGATTGACTGGAAAAATACGGTTGAACTGACGCTTAGCCTTGATGAAGTCAAAAAAACATGGACAAAATTGGCAGACAGAGAAGAGCTTGCCAAAAAGTATCCAAATCCAACCGAAGTGAAGTCTGTACTTGATATTACGTTTGCAACAGAAAGAGATGCTTCTTTGGTTGACTTTATCGATTCAACAAACGGAAAAGTACTTTCTCGCCATAAAGCAGGTTTTGCGGTGCACGTAACAGTGACAAACAAAAAGAACCCGCGCTATGCTTACTCTATCTCTCGTTCAGGACGACTTACGATGTTTGATATCGGTGCACCGGGACAGCCGGCACTTGCCTCAGTACAAGTAGGCCAGGAGTCCAGAGGCCTTGCTGTTTCTCCAGATGGCAAATATGTTATAGCCGGTAACTATAACCCGGGTGGAGCAGTACTTTGTGATGCGATGACACTTGAGCCGCTTAAAGCGTATGACACAAGCCGTGTTATTGACCCTGACGGACAAATTACTCCATCGCGTGTAGCTTCGCTTGCAGATACGCCATATGGGCCTTATTTTGCAATGGCGCTTAAAGATGCCGGCCATACGTATATTATCGATTATTCTAAGCCGGGTTTCCCGATCGTTGGAGATGTGCCTAATATTGGTAAAATCCTTCATGATGCATTCTTAAATGAAGATGAAGGTGAAGACTTCGGACGCTACTATATGATCGCTTCTCAAGGATCTGACGTAATGGGTATCGTAGACTTTAAAGAAAAAAATCTTGCTGCAAAAGTCTATACCGGTGATAAATCCAAACCGCACCCAGGGCAGGGAAGTTCATGGTACTCCAAAGGACAAAAGAAACAGCTTCACGCTACGGTGAGTATGAATATCGGTTCTGTGGTGATCTGGGACAGCAACTGGAAAGTAGTAAAAAAAGTTGAAACAACCGGAGGCGGTCTTTTCATTGGAACAGCACATGATACACCATACCTTTGGGCAGATTGTGTGCTGGGAACACCGGAATACTATAATGAAGTGCATTTGATCAATAAAGATACTTTGGAAACAGACCGCATCATCAAAGTAGGAAAAACAAAAGGGCAGCTTATTGATGCAAAAACCAAAAAAGTACTTCAAGAATGGGACGCAACCCAGTATGAAAAGGTACCTGTCAACGAAGTTCAGTCTACAGTAAGTAATGAAACGCTTTTGCCTTATCCTGAAAAACTGGGCGCAGCGGTGAAAGAACCTGTACAGCCAAGATTGCTGCATGCAGAGCCGGCAAATCATGGGGAGTGGACAATGATTTCAGAGTGGACAACCGGAAGAATCGGTATCTATAACTCTAAAACAGGTGAGTTTGTCAAGTATATTCAAAATTTGACAACACCTACGTTTACTTATTCAGTTGAGCACAGACAACATATTCCTGGTGCTTAATGTTCTTTCCCTTCTCTTAAAGCTTTTTTTAAGGGAAGGGAAATTTAAAATCTTATAAAGATAAATCATTAAGAAATTCATACGTTAAAATAAAAAGCATATACAAAACAATACATCAAGTATGTATTGTTTTGTGCAGGACTTGCAGGTTTTGGACGGAAAGTTTATTTAACAAAAAGGGGAAAAAATGAAAAGAACGATAGTGCTATCAATCATAGCATCATCAGTGATGATGGCAGGGGGAGAGATCGCACCGGTAGAGCCGGTGGTAGAAACACAGCCTGTGGCTACAAATTTTGGTATTTTTAATGATGTAAAATTCAATGGACAATTATTGACACGTTATGAATATGCGGATCAAAGCGGCAATGCGGCGGATGAAGCCAATGCGCTGACAACCCGTTTCGCACTCTCTGTAGGTGCGGGGCTTGGCGGTATTGAAGGGCTTAGCGTGTTTGGACAAGTGATGGCAGTAACCAACTTCGGGTTTGATGATTATGCTCCTGAAAAACTAGGGTATGATGTTATCAACGATCCTGAAAATTCACGTGTGACACAAGCGTTTTTAGACTACAAAACAGGGGATACGCTCTTTAGACTGGGACGCCAGATGATCAATATCGATGATGAGCGTTTTGTTGGAGCGGTAGGTTGGAGACAAATGCCTCAGACCTTTATGGGATACACCGTTACTAACAATTCTATCGAGGGATTAAACCTTATGGCGTCATATCTGACAGACCGTTACGGAATTACTGACGCTCTTACAGGCGGTACAGAAACGGTACTCTTGCATGCAGACTATCAGGTAATGCCTGAACTAAAATTGACCGGATACGGATATCTGATCGGTTCAGGCCCTACTATTTACGGAAGTGATACATTTGGTGTGATGGCATCAGGAAAAGCCGGAATGATCAACTATGTCGCAGAAGTGGCAACACAGCAGGATGCCTCCATGGAGTATGAAAATTATGGATTAGGAAAAGATACGGCAGATGCGATGTACTACCGCGTGGATGCAAGTACGGTTTATAACGGGTTTCTCTTTGGTGCAGCCTATGAGTCGTTTGGCGAAGCGGACGGCAATGCCCACGGATTTAATACACCGTTTGCCACACTGCATAAATGGCAAGGGTTTGCAGATGTGTTCTTGACATACACCGGGGGAAAAAATACTTATGGTTTGAATGATTTATACGGAAAGATCGGCTATGTAGGCGGTGACTACGGCAAACTTACGGCGTTCTATCATGTGTTTGGCGCAGAAGATAACAGCTGTGGTTGCGGAAGCGATGATGCGGGAACAGAGTTAGACTTGCTCTACACTTATGATTTCTCAAAAGATTTGAGTTTCTTGGCAAAGGCGGCTTTCTTCTCGGGAGAATCAGGTTCTGTAATTCCTGAAGCGACAGCCGACAAAGAAGTCTATTGGGTTCAGATTGACTACAAATTCTAGTCTAGTGCGTCCAAAGCACAAGCAATTTTATGCTTGTGCTTGTTTTTGAAGCTTGAAAAAGAGAATTTAATAAAAAGATGTATCGGTCTTTTTATTAAATTATCCAAAATGGTTTTATTTGGAGAGTAGCTGTGAAATATTTTATTTTCTTTCTTTTTTTAATGCTCTCAATTATGTCTTGGGCTCAAGAGACAAAATATATGGACAACTACTCATGCAAAGAGTGCCATGAGCAGATCTATGAGGAGTATCAGTCTTCCGCCCATTCGCAAAGTTTTTTCAGCAATACCTTTCATCAGGATATCGCCAAAGAAGCGCATACGCAAAAGTACGAATGCGCCGTGTGCCATATGCCGATGGCAGACAATCTTCAGGATTTGATGGAAGGGAAAGCCAAACCCGATATCAACAATAAAACCCATACAGACGGCGTTTCATGTTTTTTTTGCCACACGATCGCCTATGTGAAAAAATCCCACCGTTACAACATCAACATTCAAGCGCGCCAGGCCGAAGGATACAAGCCTACACTCTATGGCACATTAGTCAATCCCGACGACAGTGACAAACATACCTCGACAACCAATCCGGTCTATACGGCCAATGTGTGCAAGGGGTGCCATTCGCACAAAGTAAATGATAACAACATTACCGTATTTCGCACCATGGAGAGTGCACAAAACAGCAAAGACTGTATCAAATGCCATATGCCCGAGATTCAAGGCGGGCCTGAAAAGATCGATAAGCGAAGCAGGGGGCATCATGCGAGCCATAAATTTTTGGGTATTCATGATGAAGCATTCAGGGCAACGGGTGTGGATATAAACCTTTCAGTGGAGAATGAACGGTTAAGCGTTACGCTGACAAACAAAATGTCCCATCCACTGATTATCCAAGCAGCCCGTGCTAAATTTTTAAAAATTACGATTGAAAGGGATAGCAAAGAAATTTGGAAAAACTATCAAAAAGAGCCCGGCGAAGACAAAGCGGGATATTTTGCCTATAGTTTTGCGGCAGACAACCGTCATATCGTCGTGCCTGCTACGGCAACGCAAAGCACGGTACATAATCTTGGGGCCAAAGAAACAAAGCAGCTGGTGTATGAAATTTTGCCTTTGCAAAAAGAAGACAAAGTAAGCGTATCTCTCTATGTTCAGTTGGCTAGAGATGATTGTAAAAAAGTAATGAGAGAGGAAGATATCAATCTGAACCAGCCGCTTTTAATGAAAGAAGTAGTATACATTCAAAAATAGCAGCCAAAGGAAAAGGGCAAGAGTTGATGGGTATATATCGTTTGACGCAAAGACAGGTTGCAGGGATGCAAGAGTGAAGAGGATCCGAATCTTTATCAATGGATTTGGACGGATCGGCAGAAGTGCTGCGAGGATTATATTGGATGATCCCGATTTGGAACTGGCAGGGATCAATGACCTTTACAGTTTTGAGCAAATGGCATATCTTTTAAAGTATGATTCTCTCTATTCGACGCTTCGTTGTGAGGTAAGGCTTCAAAATGATGAACTCCGCATAGGTCATCAGACCGTAAAACTTTTTTCTCAGTGCGATGCAGCAAATATAGATGTCAAATCACTTGATATAGATATTGTTTTGCAGTGCAGCGGAATGTTTTTGACGCTAGAGTCCAATATGCCTTGGATTAAAAACGGGGCGAAAAAAGTGATTGTTTCTACACCCCCTTCCGATGAGATGCCAACCTATATTTTCGGAGTAAACCACAAAGAATATAAACAGGAAACGATTGTCTCAAATTCCAGTTGCTCTGCTAATGCCATCGTTCCCATATTTAAAATCATTGATAAGCATTTTGGTATCCGCTCAGCGATGATGAGTATGTACCATAGCTATACATTTTATCAAAATCTGCTAGACAACAAGCATTATTCGACTGAGATAAGAAGAACGCGTAGCGCTACACAAAACATCATTCCTCTTGCAAGCAGTGCCGCCAAAGCAACAGAATATTTTTTCCCCCATCTTAGAGATCAATTTCATGCTGTGAGCATTAGGGTGCCTATTCCTGCGGTTACGCTTTATGATTTAAGCATAAACCTTAATCACACAAGCACCAAACAGGAGATCAACAGACAGCTTATAGAAGAAATAGAGTTTTCTTATGAAAACATCTTAGATGCAACGAACACCCCGGAAGTGTCAAGTGATTATGTGAAAAATCCTTATAGTGCAACAATAAATCTTCCTTTCACCATGCTTACGGAAGGAAATTTGCTTAGGATTTCTGCATGGCAGGACAATGAGTATGGATATGCCAGAAGATTGGTGGATATGGCAAAAGCTCTATCATAACTCTAGGCTAAACAATTGATCTGCCTCAAAAAGTTTAAAAGCTTAAAAATTTAAACGAGCGACCTTCATTTACTTTGACATAAATCAAACTAAAGTTTTTTTAAATATAATATAATTAATTAATACGGGGGCAAAAATATATGGTAAATGTTATAGTAAAAAGAGACGGAAGCACACAAAAGTTTGTTCCTTTCAAGATTGAAGATGTTATCAAAAAAGCATTTCAAAGTGAAGTAAAGGAATATGATAAAAACGTTTTTACTGATGTAATAGATAGCATAAGAGAGAGAGAGAAGATTAGTGTCGAAGAAGTGCAAGACATTATAGAAAAAGCACTTCACGAGCGAGGCCATTTTGAGGTAATGAAATCTTTCATGCTCTATCGCCATATGCACAAAATCCAAAGAGAGCATGTTTTAGGGTTAAGCGAAGATACTACCTATATCAATTCTACACAAACCATCAAGGAGTATATTGATAAGTCTGACTGGAGGATTAATGCCAATTCTAATACAGGATATTCTCACGCAGGACTTGTCAACAATACAGCAGGAAAGGTAATTGCCAATTTTTGGCTGGATAAAATTTATTCCAAAGAAGAAGGATATGCCCATAGAGACGGAGACTATCACATTCATGATTTGGATTGTTTAAGCGGCTATTGTGCAGGGTGGAGCCTAAGAGTACTTTTGGATGAAGGATTTAACGGTGTACGAGGAAGAGTGGAGAGCAAAGCACCTTCCCACTTTAGAGAAGCATTGGGTCAGATGGCAAACTTTTTAGGAATTTTGCAAAGTGAATGGGCAGGTGCACAAGCCTTTAGTTCTTTTGATACATATCTAGCACCGTATGTATTTAAAGATAAGCTTTCTTATGATGAGATTAAAAAAGCAATTATCAGTTTTGTATATAATTTAAATGTTCCTGCTAGATGGGGACAAAGTCCATTTACCAATATTACTATTGACTGGACAGTACCATCTGATTTAAAAGATCAAATACCTACAAAAAATCAGATACATCTCTTTAGGGGATTACAAGATGAAGAGCTATTTGAAGAAGCAAAGACAAGAGGTGTTAACTCTTTGGAAAGCATGACATATAAGCATTTTCAAAAAGAGATGAATCTTATCAATAAGGCATACTATGAGGTCATGACCGAAGGAGATAAGACAGGACAGCCATTTACATTCCCGATTCCTACGGTCAATATCACAGAAGATTTTGACTGGTACGGAGAAAATACAGATATTCTTTTTGAAAATACGGCAAAGATCGGATCCTCTTATTTTCAAAACTTTATCGGCAGCCAATATGTTAGAGATAAAGACGGCAAACTGGTGCCTAACGAAGAAGCGTATAAGCCAGGACATGTGCGCAGTATGTGTTGCCGTTTACAGTTGGATTTAAGAGAGCTTTTAAAAAGAGGCGGCGGTTTATTTGGAAGTGCTGAAATGACAGGAAGTATCGGTGTCGTGACTATCAATATGGCGCGCTTAGGCTATCTCTACGCGCAGGAAGAAGAAAAACTTTATGCAAGACTTGCGGAGTTAATGGAGTATGCCTATTCAACGCTGGAAAAAAAGAGAATATTTGTACAAGAGATGTATGACAGAGGACTTTATCCGTATACGGCGAGATACCTTCCGGGGTTTAACAATCATTTTTCGACGATAGGTGTAAATGGTATCAATGAGATGATCAGGAATTTTACAAAAGACAAGCATGATATTACCGATGTCTACGGCAAAAATATGGCAATGCGCCTATTGGATTTTATGCGAGAGAAGCTTAAAGAATTCCAAGAAAGGTCAGGAAATCTCTATAACCTTGAAGCTACGCCTGCCGAAGGAACTACATATCGTTTTGCAAAAGAAGATATTAAACGATATCCAGATATTATCCAAGCAGGAACACACGAAAATAATTATTATACCAACTCCTCTCAGATCCCTGTATTTTATACGGATGATCCTTTTGAGGCATTATCGTTGCAAGATGAACTTCAATGCAAATATACCGGGGGAACAGTATTGCATTTGTATATGAGAGAAAAGATCAGTTCTGCTGAAGCCGCCAGAAAATTGGTAAAAAATGTTATTACCAATTTCAAACTCCCTTATATCACAGTAACCCCTACGTTTTCTGTTTGTGAAAAACATGGCTATTTGTCAGGAGAGCATGAATATTGTCCTAAATGTGATGAAGAGATTTTACAAGAGGTGCATGGAGGATAAAAGCCGGAGAAGGGAGATGCGCTGTTGTATTGACTTCTCAGGCAATAGGGTGGTGACTGCCTGTGATTATCAAGGGAGGGGAGAGAAAGAGCCTATCGGTTCAGTATCTTTAAAAGAAAAAAGAGAGTGTACAAATCATAAGCAAAGAAAATCATAAAAATTATGTAATTTCTGAGAGAATAGTGGGCATTATTTATGATAAAATAAGAAAAGATATTTTGGTAATTTGCGGTATCCATATCAGCAATGCCTCCAAAGAAGAAATTGATATTTTAGTTAATAATGCACAAAATGTGTTGATATCTTTTTAAGGGAAACAAATGATTGAGGTTAAAGACTTTAAAACACACGGATACAATGTAACAAATGAACAGGCTGGAATGCTTAATGAGCATTACCACAATCCTAAAAATCGTTGGGCTTTACAAGAGTATAATGCCAGAGGCATAGGAAGAAACCCCAGTAATTATGGGCAGTTTGATCTGTTTTTGTTGATTGATGACCAAGGGAGTATTGAAAATGTGGGTTATGAATTTAACGGGTGCCCGACTATTTCATTTGTAGCTTCAATCTATACAGAAGAGATGAAGGGCACTTCATTGGAAGAAGCACTCAAGACTGCACAGGTTTCTTTGGAAGAGATGGCTGCACAAGATAATTGTGAAGAGTGTACGCAAATGATATTGTTGGCATTTTTGGGAGCATATGAAAATTATCAGAATAGAAAAAACAATATAGACGAAGAGTATGGTTTAAAAATGATAGAGAATAATCCTTCATTTGCAAATCAAACATGCGGCTAAAAATCAATCAATTTAAAAGGGGATAAAATGAATAACGATAAAATCTTAGAGACAAACAAGAAAAAAAGAACAAAATGTATTGT